>Ga0172373_10003183_pt1 | contig 24317 bp, 18 predicted proteins | sample Lak10m_2_FD_114546 | JGI IMG/M metagenome (GOLD analysis project Ga0172373, IMG submission 114546) | Freshwater microbial communities from Kabuno Bay, South-Kivu, Congo - kab_092012_10m | ecosystem: Environmental > Aquatic > Freshwater > Lake | place: Democratic Republic of the Congo...
AGGGCCTGCTGGTCCAACTGGCCGTGCTGCCGGTGTTCGGCGTGCTGCCCACCATGCCGCCACCCACGAGTGAAGCCGACATGGCCAAGCTGCTGCTGGCGAGCGCGCGTAATCGCTCGCGCGTGCTCCTGCTCGACAATGTTGACCAGCTCCTCCAGAGCCGCGCGCTGGAGTCCTTCATCACCGCCACGCACTACAGCGGCCGGCTCCTCGGCCAGACCCAGCAGGTAACATATCCGAAGAAGACGGCCGTGTTCATCACCGGCAACCAGTTGCAGATGCGGGCCGACCTGCGGCGACGCACGCTGGTGATGGAATGTTTTCAAACCGAGGCGCGGTCCGAGGACCGGGCCATCACGAACCCACTGGACGAGACGACGATCCTTGGACGCCGAACCGCCATCATCGCGGCGCTCTACGCGCTGGTGCGGCACTGGAATGATGACGGGCGCCGCGCTCCCTCGCGGGTGCAGCCTGGACTGCCCGAGTGGAGCCAGGTCATCGGCGGCATCGTCGAGCACGCCGGCTACGCGTGTCCGATCCCACCGCCCACGGCACCGACCCTCGATCCAGTGATCGAAGGCATGGAGCGGCTGGTGGCGCTGCTGGCCGACCGGGTTGAGGCAGCGACCTTCCGAGACGTGGTTCGCGTGTGCCGAGCTCACGGGCTTTTCGAGCACTGCCTGCCCTTGGACCGGGAGTTGCGCGACGGCGAGAAGCGTAGTTTCAGTGCGCTGCTCAAGCGCTACCACGGAATGCGTTTCCGAGGTGGCATCAGCTTCCAACTCCAAGGCCACGGCCATGCCCGCCGGTATCTGGCCACGCGGGAGGTGGTCGCGACACCTGCGTGAACTCCGAGGATCGTGCTTATCGTGTCGGTCGTGCAGCGGGGTTACTCACCGCACGACCGCACGATTTGCACGATTTCCGCCACCTGCCCCGGCACGGAGTGGAGGCTGACTACGGCGCTTTCGCCCGGAGCATCGCGTTGGGCTCTTGGGACCATCCTCCCGCTTCCACCAATCCGATGCCAGAACAGCCGTTCTCCACCGGCCGACCATCCGGCTGAAGAGCATCAGCTTCTTAACAACAAGCCATTCGGCCATCCCTTTACCTTATCTAGAGATGATTTTCGCCTCAAACATCCTCCCTCCAACCGCCTTAAACGAAGTTTGGTAGCCTTATCGAATAACACCCAACAATTCCCCGGTTGATTCTATCTCCCTCCCCTTCCTGAGGACATACCCATGCCTGTCGTTTAATCGGCCTTGGTTGAATCTTTCCCCTGTCCCCCTCCCTCGGAGCCTACACAATTAACGCTCCAACCTTGGACGTTTTAGAGTGGTTTCCTGGGAATGTTGTGTTTAAGCGCTAAACTGATTCTCCCGAATGTTGTTTTAACGGTTTCCTGCGCCTTCCTCGCTGAACGCTTCCACGGCTGTTTTCCTCGAACTCCCGGCTTGATGGGTTGTTGATGAAGTTCGAGCTCTGGGTTAAAACGCTTCCACGGCTGATTCTCCTGCCTGTTGGGTTGAATCATGTGGACGCTAGGCTGGCTGTTGTTAACGACGATCGTCTCGCTGGTTTGCGCTGCCAGCCACGAACCATCACCGGCTAGCTGTGGTGGTAGAACGGCCATTTCGAACTGGATGGCCTTCCCAACGCCTCCTGCTCGTGAGGAATTCGCCCTGGCTCCATGTGTAAAGCTTGGAAGTCTCGCCCGGATCGCTCACGAAGATCCCGCAAGATGTCGAAGCCAGCCTGGTCGCTATCCCCGAAATGCCAGAACTCCATTGCGTGAGGCAGTCGTTCCAGCAGCTTGAGTGTCCCGGAGCCTGGATAGCTAGTCTGGATCAGCAGTTCGCCCGACTGGAGCTTGGCGAGTTCATGGAACGTGGCTTCGTTCTCCACTGTCAGGCAACGCTTCGCATCCGTCTCCACTCCACTGGCTCTCACGATGTCAGCCTCTGCCAGCCGGAAGGCACCCTGCAATTGTCCCAAGTCCAGCCAGACGCCGTTGAAGTTTAGCTTCAACGGGCCATGCACCAGCGCGAAGCGAGGGTTGGGCAGAATGCTGAGGTCATCCAGGGTCCGGATTCCTCCGGCGGTAATTGCCTCCAAAAGACGGCCCAGCTTGCCGCGCATTTTGCCGCGAAGCGGGCCATCCGGTTCTACTTGGGAGAGTGATTCCAGCGCTTTGGAGTCCCCGCATAGAACACAGCTTGCAAAGCGAACCAGCGATTCACCTTTCCACGCAAGCAGTTGGGGCAACAGTGCCAGCAGCTTGGTGTTGTCCTCAGTGGGACGCCGATCAAATGGCTCAACCGGCCGGCCGGCCAAGGCCGCCAGCCGCATCCGCTCACACCAGGCCCGCCACGCTGCTCTCCAACCATCAGGCACGGTCGTTTCTGCTGCGGCAACAAACTGTGCGGCCAGCGCGGCTCGTTCCTCCGTGGGAGAGGGCAACCCCGCAAGGGTGAACAGCGCCGCCTCCTGCTCCACAGGAACGCGAATCTTCTCTATCCGGCCGGGATCGCGCGGGTGAAACGGCACGCGTTCCACCACCCCCAAGCGCTCGGCTTCTTTCAAATCTTCCTCCGCCAGTTCCCGCGCTTCACCCTCCGCACAGTCGGCTGCCTCCAAAAGCCCAACCAACTGGAAGGTCGGCCGGTGGATGGCCGCTCCCGTCCGGCCTGCCTTGCGGGAGGCAAACTGGCCGGCCAGAACCTGAAGGATACGAGAGCGCGGCATCATCGCTTACTCGCGCATGATCCGGCGTGCATCGTCGGAATCCCGGGCCAGGCTCACCGGCACGTTCCGTATTTCGGTCCGCTTGCCCAGCCGTCGTTCCTCCTTTGACACCACGACCAGCCAGTCACAGTGATCGAAGGCGTAGGGGATGTTGCCCGTGCTCATCGAAAACACCCCTTGCAGGTCAAACGCCTTCAGGGCCGTGATGCAGTCCTTGATGCGCTCACCGCTCAGCTTTGAGAACGCCTCGTCAATGGGCACCAGGCCCAACGAGGGCTCAGGCTTGCGCGAACTGTAACGGCGATAAGCCCGGAGGTAACTCGCCAGGATCGCGATGAAGTAAGGCGACTGGTTTTCGCCACCACTGAACTTGCCGGAGTGCCGGTCCACGCTGGTCTTGCGCCCGTCCGCCTCCACCACTTCCATGTCGTATTCGTAATAATGGCGGTAGTCGAGCAGGCGGGCCGCCTCGGCACCGTCGGGTGTCTCCGTGAGCGTCTTGAGGAAATGGCTGATCGCATCACGGAACCGCTGGTCCGCTGAGGCGAAGAACAGCTCATCCTCCCTGGCAAGGGCGCTGGCCTCGAGCAGATCGTGGTAGAGCTGAAAGTTCGGGTTGCGCCGGTAGCGCAGCTCGTAGGTGTTGGCTCCGATGGGGCGCTTCTTCAACGAAGTGTTGAGCAGGACGACCGTGTTCACCACGTCCTGCAACGCGCTGTGTAGCTTTTCCAAAACCTGCCTGCGGAAAAGTGCCTCCCAGTTCTTCCGCTCGCGCTCGGACTTGGCGCGGTAATCCTTGATCTCGCTTTCCTCCAGCTTCGCCAGTTGGCGGGCGTGGGCGTCGTTGTTCTCCGATTCAACGGGAAGGTCGTCGAATTTGGAGTGGGCGAGCGCCAGCTCCCGACGTTTGGCTTTGAGGTCGGTCCACATCTCGGCCTGTTCCTTGTCGCACCGATGGAACAGGGAGCCCAGTTCGTCTGCTGCGACTTCTTTGGCGGGAAATTGATCCAAAGTATCCCGCCGCAATCCCTCCAGCCGCTTCAGCCAGGGCGAAACATCGGATTCATCGCGCATCTTGCCGAACTTCTCTGCCAACGTCTGGACGGTTTGCCGCGAGCGGGCAACGGCTCGCTCCAAGTCCTGCAATTTGATGCGCTTCTCGCTTACCAGCAGTTCGCGTCGTGAGCACTCCATTGACTGCAAGTTTGTCTCCAGATCGGCCTGTTCCTTGGCCAGATCGTCGAATCGGGAGCGGTCGATGCGGTTCAGCTTCTGGATGTTATCCGCCAGTTCGGCTTTCAAGGCGGGCAACTTCCGCGCCTCGGCCAGGTCACCGTAGAGACTCGGCTTGATTTCGAAGTGCTCCCGCAATCCGTCGTTGAGCGACTTCAAAGCCCGCTCAACTGGTTCGAGTCTGCGCTCCTCGTGGGCGAGTTCCTCGGCCTGCCGCTCCTTCCACAGCCGTTGCTGCTCCAAGCCCTTCTGCCCGACGAACGGGTTGCCGTCATAGAAGCGCGCTCGCTCGACAAAAGCGCCGCGAGCCATGAAGCCGTCCGGCATGATGGCGAAATCGTGTTCGCGCACCTCTTCACGCCGCTCCACGCACATCAGGGTTCCAAACGCTTCGCTGATGATTGCATCGGCGACGGGATGGGTGGCCCGCAGCTTATCCGCCAGCGAACCGGCCTTCACCGGCTTGCGGCGGGCCAGAGCCTTCGCGGGGTTCACCAAGGATTCCCGGCCGGAATCACGGCCCAGTTTGGATGGTTTGAGCGCGTGGTAAATTCTTTCCGCGTCGTCGTAATGGTCAGCGTCCACGACCACGGCGAACTTGCGGGTGAACGCGATTTCGATGGCTGGTCGCCAGCGTTCATCAGTGACTTCACACAGTTCCCGCAGGTGTCTGGCTGGCAATCCATGCCCCTTGGCGCGGAGGTGAGTGTTCAATGCATCCAGCAGCCGGGTGGGGAATGGCAGCTTGCCGAGCTTGAGGGCCGCGATTTCGTCCCGCAATTGTCCGCGCTGTTGGCGGAGTTCGCCAAGGCGTCGGCTGTTTTGACCGCCCGCCCGGTTGGCAGCACCAGCAGCAGTTTGCGCCGCCTCACTCAAGGCCGGCAGTGTTTTGTCTGCCTTGTCAACGCCGCCCTCAACCACAGCTCGGATGGCGCGTTCGACCGCGCTGATGGGCGTCGGATCCAGTTCCAACGGGAGCGCGCGCAACTCGCTCAACCACAATCGCGCATTTTTCACCCGGGCAGCGAGGGCATCCTCCAGGGATTTGCCCACGCCGCTGAGGTTGCCGATCTCCCGGGCAAGCGTCGCGTTACGAGACTTCAGTTCCGTGTAGAGGCGTCCCTCCGATGTTTCGTTGATGGCCGCCTTGAAACCATCGATCCGTCGTTGCAGGTCGGGAATTTGCCGGTCGAACTGCTCCAACTGCTCCGCTTCCAGGGAGTAAGCCTTGCGCAGTTCATCATGGTTGGCTTCCTCCGCTTGCAGCAGTTCAACGGCGTGCTCATGGCGGAGCTGCGCTTCAAGATAGCGGGCCAGCGCACGGTCGCGGCGCAGATCGGTCAGACGGGTGAAGGTGTCCCGGATGGCGATCAGCTTCTGCAATTGATCGTCCAGACGCCTCAAATCCTCCTCGTAACGCACGAAGGTGCGATAACTGGCCGTCACATCTCCCACGTCGAGCTTGTCGGCGGGCAGGATGAAGTGGCGGGCAAACTCATTGAAGCTCTTCAGAAACGTGAACGACATGGCTGTGGGCAACAGCGCACGCAACACAGGGCGTTCAAAGTTCAGGTGCGTGGGTTGTGCCATGTCGCGCAAGTAGGCATCCAGACCCTCGGTGTAAAGCCGTCCTTGCTGGGACTCGGCCAACGCCTTGAAAGCGGGGAAGTCGAGCGGCCGCCGATCAGGATGAAGGAAATCGGCGCGCTGCAAGGCCGCAGGGATCAAGAACGGGGTGATCTTGCCGTGGACTTCAGCCGTGCTGCTGAATTCGATGCGCAGCCCCCAGGTTTCCACCCGTTTCCCATTAGGCCAGGTGAACTCCAAGGCGACGTAGGTGATGGCGCTCGATCGCATGTATTTGTCCACGCCGCCTTCATCGTCCTTGAGGTCGCCCAAACAATAGCTCTTGAGGTTGCGGTCGGAGCGATCGCCTGTGGCGGACTGGTTGAAGCGGACGAGCCGTTGGTCGCCCACCAGCACGAGCTGCACGAGATCCATCAGGATGGATTTGCCCGAGCCTGTGACGCCGGCGAGCAGCAGGTTGCCCTGCACCTCAATGCTGGCCTGATAGCCATACCAGTTCAGCGCGTGGATGCGGGTGAGTCGGATGGTGCGGGTCATGCGTCCTTGTCCTCCTCTTCATCTTCTTCAGTGGCCGGTCCGACGGTGGTCTCCTTGGCGGCAGCCAGATATTTGTCTGCGTGCCGGTTCCACTCCACGAGGTCTTGGAAAGGAATGACGCGCTTAAGCGTCGGCAGAATCTCAATGACGGACTGCTCCAGCGCGGCGGCGGGCGTGAAGCGCAGGAGATTCTTGCGCTGGGCGAGCGCGAGGATCTCCCGGAGCCGCGAGGGGCCGGGTTGGAATTTCCGCAGCGGCTCGAACTTGGTGGCCAGTGAATCGTTGAGCTGCTGCGCGGTCATCCGCACGGGCGGCGTCTCGCCCCGATCCCGGATGGCGGTGTCGAATTCATACCAGAGCGTCAGCAGCACCAGTGATGCGTCGAGTTTGAGGCGCAGCAGGAAGGCGGCGCTTTGCGGCACGGCCTGCACCGTCCGATCCCCGTGGTCCCAATGCAGCTTGAGGTCGAGCAAGCCGGCCAGCTCGTCCACCCACGGACGGTTCTGATAGCACCAGTGGTAGAGTTCGGTCTGAGCCGGTTCAAGTCCCAGGATTGATCCGCTGGCCATCAGGCGGCGGAGTGCCTCGCCCAGCCGTTCGCGATCATCCGCTGAAAGCCGTGAGAGCAGGCCGTTGGCGTTGGGGTCGTGTTCGCTCATGTCACTTCTTCGTCAGGATGAACCGTTCAACTCGGTATTGAAGCTTGGTGTCGAACTCGACGACCTCCGCTTCGGTTTCATCTCCTGGCACCTTTACTTCAAATTTTGCATCGCCCGAACGCGCGTGGAGCAGGCAGGCAATGAGGTCGGCCAAGTCCTCGTCGTTGCGGACATGCTCCCGGAGCAGTTGATCCGAACCCCACTCCGCGCCACTGGCTCCTGGCAGGGCGGTGACGAAATGATTGGCCCGGCTGACCGTGAGCGAGTCCCGCAGGTTGTTTTCCAATTGTGCCAAAGCGCGGTCCGAGTGCCGTGGATCATCGGCCTCCAGCGGTTCAATCTCCCCCGCTGCCCGACGTAATCGCGGAGTGTAGAGCGATTCCAAACCGCTGAGGAGGCGGGCGTCGTGCAGCGCCAAGGCCGGAAACTCCAGTCCCAGTCCATCAATCTCCACCACGCGCCTGCCGTTGAAATGTCGGTTGATGGACTCGAAAAAGGTCTGCACGCAGGCGCGGTTCTCGCTGGTCGTTTCCTGAAGGTAGCGAAACCGCGCCTCCGACCTCCGGGCGAATTCCGCCGTGCGCCGGTCGATGGTGGCTGCCAGCGGCTCAAGCTGCCCCAGCATCTCCTCCAGCTCGTTCAACCGCAACCGGACCTGGGCCATTGCCGCTTCCGGTCGCAGCGCCGGCTCACGGCGCATCACCTCCGACTGCATCTTGGCTACTAGGCCCGGGTCGCTCGCTAGATTTTCCAGGGCGCGCTGGGTTTCCGCCAGCTTGCTCGGTAGCCGCGCATGGACCAGTTGCGCGTAGCAGGTGCGTCCAATTCGCTCGGCAAACTGGTCGTAGAGCAGCGCGAGGTTCTCCTTCAGAGAGCCGGCAACCAACTGCTGACGCGTGTGCCGCTCGATGGACTTCTGCATTCCGCGCAGCTCCGCCAGACCGGACTGGAGATTGGCAATGCAGGTTTCCACCTGCGCCCACGGGGCCTCGTGCATGGCATCGAGATTCACCTCGCCGCCGCGTGATAGGGTGGCGCAGACATTCACCAACTTGTCGGAGAAGACTGCCGCCTCAGGAAAAGCGATGCGGCGAAGGGCCTGCAACAGGATGGTGCCGTTCGCATCGAAGAACAACAGTCGCTGCCAGTCTGCTCGCTCCTCTTCCTGCAACCATCCCGCTGCACGGAGAGTGTCGAGCACCGTTCGCGCGCGCTCACGATTTGTGGTTACCGTGGCGAGCGATTCATCAGTGGTCGTGGACAAATCGCCATGCTCTTCGATGATCTGCTCCACCAACGCCAACGCCTCCTCGCGTTCAATCCCTTGGTTCCGCCGGCCCGCTTCCCTTTCCAGGGCGTCGAGGACATCCACGTAGAGCCGCCGCAGGTCGCCCGCGAGCAACCGGAAGAATTCGGGACTGACCTCGCGATAAAGTTGTCCTGCCAACATGGTCACGTTTCCAGCTTAGGATGCGAGGCGGACAATTGCGGTCCCACCCCACGAAAAAATGGACTCGCCGGTGACAGAGTGTGCTGCGGTCGGTCCCCCTTGTGCAAGCTTGTCAGGCCAGCACCAATGCCACCGATCGGCTCCTGCAAAACCACTCCTCTGCTCTGGTTGTCAGGCTCCCCAGCCCATCGCTCATTCGGTGCCGGTTAACCCCTTCACCCGCTTCATCAGCTTCACCACCCAATCGCTCGCCCGACCCCTTGACAGTGTGGTATAATGGCTGGTGAACGTCGAACTGATGAATGACAGTTGAGGCTCAAACCAGCCTTAACCGTCAGCCGCCAGCCGTTCAACAAACAACAAGGAGCTATATGAGCCACAGCGCAGACATCAAAATCAGCAGAAAAGCCCAAAAACCGGCTGTTGAAGCGGTAAAAACAGGTAAACCGTTACCTACGAATCACAGGTATGTTGATTCTGCAAACTGCTGTTAGACAACAACTTGCAAAAACAGCTCTTCCCGTTAAGAGAAAAAATCGGGAGATCCGCACCCCCCAACTATTTTACCAATCAAACAACGTAGCGACCTGACTGCCAACCAGCTTCGTTCCCTTCAGCGCTTTGTGTCAGCAGCAGCCTTGTCAGCCTTGATCTTCGCCCACCTCGCCTTGGTGGCAGCGATGATAGCGGCTTTTCCAGCAGCACTCAGCTTCCGCTTCTTCTTGGGGGCTGATGATGGTGATGTAGGAGGGGTGGCAACAACAGCAGCGCCTTTCAACCTCGCCCATCTGGCCTGCTGAGCCGCCCGCATCTTCGCCTTGGTGGCCTCGGAGAACTGACGACGACCACCTGGCTTGGCCGCTGGTGCTGGGGTGGCTGAAACGCCTTGGCCGAGGACTTTGGTAATCTGAGCCAGTCTCGCTTCAATGCTGGACTTCTCGTTGATGAGTGATTTCTGGAGCTTGAGGTATTTGTTGAGGTCAGCCGACATAGTTGAGGCATGTTGAACCTGCAAATAACAACAGGAAAGGCGAAACACTATCAGTTTAGACCGGCAAAGTGGTTCGGCAGCGAGGATAGCTGGTGCAGCCCCAGAACTGGTTGCAGGCATTGGAACCAGATCGAGCCGTCCTTAGTGCCATCGCCGCGCCACACTTGGAACAGCAGCGAGGTTGCTGCTCATCGCTAGTTTTGGTTACCCTCCGACCATGAAGAACGAAATCACGCTTAAAGACTTCACCGTTAATCAAGCCCGTCCACTCCCAGTAATTCTTCTCCTCGATGCCAGCGGGAGCATGGCGGAGTCGGGAAAAATTGATGCCTTAAACCGCGCCGTTCAGGAAATGCTCGCAACGTTCGCCGCCGAGCCTGACGTCCGTGCCGGCATACAAATTGGCGCAATTGTTTTCGGCGGCGATGTCAGGGTCCATTTGCCATTGCTCCCCGCCGAAGATGCGAAAGCAAAATGGCGGCCATTGGTGGCCCAAGGCAACACTCCGCTCGGCGCGAGCCTGACCAAATTGCGAGTCATGATCGAAGACAAAACGCTCGTTTCTTCGCGCTCCTATCGTCCAACACTCGTTCTTGTTTCCGATGGGCAGCCTAACGACGAATGGCAAGCGCCCCTGAAACAATTGCTTGAGTCGGCGCGTGCTTCCAAGGCCGCTCGCATGGCAATGGCAATCGGTGCGGACGCGGATATCGCAATGTTGCAAAGTTTCCTGAACAGCGCTGAATCTAGGGTCTTCCAAGCGCACGAGGCGCGCGATATTCACAAATTTTTCAAATGGGTGACCATGAGCGTTACCGCCCGAAGCCGGAGCGCTACGCCCGACAAGATTGCGCCAATTGATCCGCTCGAAATAGATGAAATCCGGTATTGAACATGGACGGCGGCATCGTGTGCTTCGCCTCGAATTCTTTGGTTCATCTGTTCGAGGACCATTGCATGCGAAGAATGCGCGTCCTTGTGAGGATGCTTGGCAAGGCAAGCAGCTCCCATCTGCGGTTGCCATTGCCGTCAGCGATGGCATGGGATCAAAACCCTCGGCCGCAATCGGCGCCAAGGCAGCTTGCGGGGCAGCCCTGCGTGCCGCCCGCTCCTGGTCCACAGCCACTGCAGTTGGCCCGGATTGGATCTGCCGCCTGCTTGAAGCTCAGTGGCGCTTTGCCGTTGCCCCCGAGGATCCGCAGAACTGCGCAGCTACCTGCCACCTGCTCGCAGCTCACAAGGACGCCGGCTTGGTCTACATCGGACTCGGCGATGGGCTGGCTCTGTTCCAATCAGGCGATGAACCTGTTCAATGCCTTTCCACCCGGCGCTCATCTGAGTTTGTTAATGAAACGCTCGCGCTTGGAGTGAATCATCGCCTTGGCGACTGGATTCAGGTTCGTCTTCCGAAACCCGGAACGCCATGGATCGCTGCCCTGGTTACCGACGGTGTAGCCGACGACTTGAATCCCGAAAAACTGGACGCGTTCATGAAATGGCTGCGCCACGACATTGTCAGGAAACCGCGCACCGCCCGGTCTGCTGCCTTACGGAGGGCACTGCGCGAGTGGCCTACCCCAGGCCACCTTGACGACAAAACCATCGCTGTCTTGTTCAGCCACTAAAGCATGCCATCACCTCGAACCTCATCCACTGCCCGCGGTCAGGTCGTCACCGATCTGGAGGGCCGCCGTTACACCTTGGCGAGACTCATCGGACAGGGTGGACAAGGGGAAGTGTTCGAGGTCAAGGAAGGCCGGCTCGCGGTGAAACTCTTGCGCTCAACCAGCGAGACCGAGCGCCAGCGCATTCGCTGCTGCATTCAGGCGGTGAAGCGCCTCGACTTGGATGGTATTCCCATCGCCTCTCCTATTGCTGTCCTTCGCCCCCCACACGTCGGCTACCTGATGCAGCTCGCCGCCGGCATGGACTCACTTCGAGGCATGATGAATCCACCGTCCGATGGTCGCAGCGTATCCGAGTGGTATCTTGCCACGGGAGGCTTACGCGTCCGTCTGAGGAGGGTCGCTACAGTTTTCGAGGTTTTCACCAGACTGCACGGTCGCGGCTTGGTCTATGGCGACCCCTCGCCACAGAACATCTTGTTCGCCTCAGATGGTGATCACCCGCGCGCCTTCTTGATCGATGCAGACAATTTGCACGTCCAAGGCCATCCGAATACTTCCGCGGTCTTCACCCCCGGATACGGGGCTCCGGAACTCATATGCGGTGGAACCGGCCCCGATACGCTCACGGACGCATTTGCCTTGGCAGTCATCGCGTTTGAACTGTTGACCCTCGTTCACCCCTTCGTTGGCGATTTGGTTCACGATGGCGAACCCGAGCTGGAGGAAGCTGCCTTCGGCGGTCAGATGCCATGGATAGAACACGACGCAGACCCACGAAACCGATGCTCGCGTGGCGTGCCTCGGGAACTTGTGGTCTCTCCAGAGACAGCAAAACTTTTCAGGCGCATGTTCCAAGACGGACTCCACAATCGTCTCCTTCGGCCAAGTCTGGGCGAATGGTCTGGCGTTTTCGGCCAAGCAGCGGACGTTGCTATCGCCTGCCCAAGTTGCACCGCCACTTATTACGCCTACCAATCGAAGGTCTGTCCATGGTGTGGCAGCGGTCGCCCTGATTTGTGTTTGGCGGCATTTTACCTTTGGGATCCCGCCGATACCCCTAAGGATAGTGGTCAACCTGGAGTATTTGTCTCCGCGCCAAACGGCCGACCACGGAAATTGGCTAATGTCATTCTCGCCGCCAAAGAGACCGTTCAGATTCTGCGTCGCCACGTTTACAGCGATGCTCCGGCTGACGTAACCGAACAGCCCATTCTTGAAGTCACCCGGACGAGGGCTGATGCCGTGCGCCTTCGCAATCTGACAAAGGAGCCACTCCTGCTGGTCAAACATTCCGGCAAGGACAGAGCCACCGATACTCTGGCGGCTGGCGACGAGAAACTCGTGCCTATTTATACGCAGTCACCGCACTGGCACCTGCATTTCGGTCCTTTAAACACGCTTCACCGAGCCGTCGCTTTTGAGCCTAGAATCTAGCACCATGGAAATCGCCAACTTACAGCACGGCAGGATACTCACGCTTGATGTCGTGCCTGTGATGGACATCGGCTTGGAGAAGCTACCTCCGAATCGGAGCGAGCTGAACTTGGCGCGGGCCGGCGATCTTTGTGCTCTGATACTGGCAGGACAGGACCAGCCTGTTCTCCTCAGGGCTACCGACCAAAAATCACAACGCGATTTGCAGCGATTGCTGAGTCAGGAGACCCCGCGTTTGTGCTGGTTGGTCGGCGTCCGCTCTGACCGGAACCAGGTTCTCTCACTGACCATTCAGATCCACGAGTTTTCGCAGCGCTTCCACATTCCCGAACTCAAGGTCGGTGTGGATGAAAAACTGGTATTCGACATTGAACGCCAGCTCGCCCGCCGCGTTTCGGTCCAAGCCGCCCGCACTTGGCTTGCCGACCAAATTTTTATTCCACCCTCCATAGCCGGGCAGCCCACCCGAATTATCCTGATTGGCAAACCCGACAGCCAGGGGCAGGCAAAGCCAGTCTTTCGGATCATAGGTGCTCGATACGCACTCGACGTCCAACAGGAACCCGAAGGTGGCTGGCAGGCATTTCGACTGACCCGCCCACAAACGGCTCTCACCCCCGAGGAATACCGGCCAATCATTCTCGCTGAAGGCAACTTCGAGATCGTGGACAGGACGATCGCAGGCCAGATGCGTCAGGGCATGTCAACCGAACTCGACCAGATCGTGCGAACCGCTGGCAGCTATCTAGGCGTATGGCTCGAATACCAGACGATGGAGGCTAGACGCCTGGTCGAGGATGCCAAGCGCTTCGGTTGGCTGAGTTACGATGGTCGCTACCGCACACCGGATGGATGTTGGACGTTTCAGCTGACCGCAGATAGCGAGTGGACACCCTCACAGCTTTGGCAGGGAACGACCGGTGACAAGGATCTTGAAGCGTCGACAGAAATACCGGAAGTGCTCACCAGCAATCCATCGGATGATGATTCCTCTTCGGCTGCGCGGCCCGTCACGCGCTCAGATCTGCGCCCTGCATTTCGGGGCGCATGGGCCGGCAGCGATGCTCAGAGCATCCGCCTTCGCCCTGATTCTCAGGGCCTGGAAATCATCCCGCCTGATCGTGGCTACATTCACATCAGTTTGCGCGGCGACCTAAAACGAATGCAGCGGCGGCGCGAGGCGCACACACGTATTGCTACGGGGCAGACCCCGATTCCCCAGTTGGCTCTCCTGCTTGAAAACCGTCCCGCTCCCGTCCGGAGGGTTCCCGTGTTTGAACCCCTGTCCGCTGCGGCCAAGGCGAAATTTCATTCAGGCGCCCCCACCGCGCGCCAGATTGAAGCCATAAGGGTCGCGCTCAATACACCGGACATCGCGGTGATTCAAGGGCCGCCAGGCACGGGCAAAACCCGCACCATTTCTGCCATCATCGAGCGCTTGACTGAAATCGCCAAAGAGCAGAATGACCCGTTTCACCGAGTCTTGCTCACGAGCTTTCAACATGATGCGGTAGAAAACGCCGCTGCCATGACGGAAATCTTCGGCCTGCCAGCCATGAAAGTCGGACGACGGCGGGGCGAAGACTCCGGCGACCTCCCGTTAAAGGCTTGGATCAACCGCACCACCGCAGCAATCGAAGCTGATATGGCGGCAACCCCCCGCAAACCCCTGCGCAAGCTTTTGGAGACAATCAGGATCAGGCACGCCGCCTACGTTCAATCTCCCGGCACAGAAGCTGAGGCCGCGCGCATGTTGCTCGAATTGCGCTCCATGGCAGCTGAACATCTGCCGGCAACCTTGGCCGACCGAATTGCCAGCGTCGCAGATCGTCTTAGGCTAGGCGCAGCGGGCATGGACGAAGAGCACAAGGATGCCGTTCAAGCGGTCCGTGGCCTGCGAGTTCATCCGCAATCCTTCGCCGACGATGGCCCACGCATGGCTTGGCGGGTATTGGAGCGCCTGTCCGCTGGCCCTTGGCTGAAATCCGAAGACCGGGAATTATTGCAGAAGGCCAAGAACTGGTCGTCGCCTGCTTCCTTGGATTTCGTGCCTGATCTGGATCTTCTTCGTAACCGGCTTCTGGACGCACTGCAAGCGGCCACGCCTGCTTCCCGCACACCACTGCAAAACACAGAAGTCCTCAGCGTCCTGAATGAAGTGCTTGAAACCATAGAAACCTGTGCCCGGAACGCTGTCGACGAGGGAACAGACATGACTTTGGAACAGTTGGTCCAGGATCTCAAAAACGATCCTGCTGGTTTGCGGGACGCCGTTGAACGTTACACGGTTGTCCTCGCGGCAACCTGCCAGCAAGCCGTCAGCGACCGGATGGTGGATGTTCTCTCGGATGATGTGGAATTCGAAAACGTCATCGTGGACGAGGCTGCTAGGGCAAACCCGCTCGACCTGCTCATTCCCATGAGTCGCGCCGCCAGACGAATTATCCTTGTCGGAGACCACCGCCAACTGCCGCATCTGCTGGAACCGGAGGTGGAACGCGAACTCGAATTGTCCGTGCGGGAGGAGACTCGCGAGCAGATTCGGAAAAGCCTTTTTGAGCGGCTTTTTCTCCATGTCAAAACCTTGGAGTCGCAAGATGGCATCAAACGCTGGGTAACCCTTGACACCCAATACCGCATGCATCCGGTGTTGGGCAGCTTCGTGAGCGACGCCTTCTATAAGGCCCACAATGAGGCTTTCCTGTCGCCTCCGGGAGCCGAGTCGAGCCCCCAATTCGCACATGGCTTGGGCGGCCCTTATGAGGGAAAACTTGCCGTTTGGAAGAACATACCTCTCGCCAATGGCGGCGAGGAGCGCGCCGGCAATAGTTGGAAGCGCCCATCCGAGGCCCAGTGGATCGCCACAGAAGCCCGCCGGCTGCTTGAAGAGTCTCCGGGTCTCAGTGTCGGAGTCATCTCCTTTTACACAGCTCAGGTCGATGCCATTAAGGAGGCCATGCAGCGCGAAGGCCTGACGACGCTTACTGACGATGGCACTCTGGTCATCGCGGATGCTTGGCGCAGCACGGTTAACTCCCAAGGTGAAACCTGCGAGCGCCTTCGCGTGGGAACCGTTGACGCATTCCAAGGCAAGGAATTTGACATTGTATTTCTTGCTGCCACCCGTTCGAACCGGATTCAACCGGCCGACGAGAAAATGAAGCGCCGAAAGTTCGGCCACTTGTTGCTCGATAACCGCCTCTGCGTGGCCATGAGTCGCCAAAAGCGATTGCTGATCGTGGTCGGGGATGCCGCGATGGCCACAAATCATGTTCCCGGCCTCCAGGAGTTTCTAAAACTCTGTCGCACCCAGCACGGCACCATCACGTGATCGCAGCATGAACCTCGTCCTCAACTACGGCCCCAAGCATGCGCACCGACACGAGCGGGCGGATCGGATTTATCTTGTCTGGCCGGTGGCTGCCTGGCGGGTGCTTGCACCTTTGCCCACAGATCGCAAAATCAACATTCTGCAAAAAGCCGTGCTTGGAATATGCCGGAGCGCTTCCTGCCGGGTTGAAGAAATCGCCGCAAAGCTTCATCTCCACCCCCGCCTTATCGAGGTCATCGGGATGGAACTTGTCGGTTCGGGTTGGGTGGACCAGTCAAATTGGCGGCCCACCCCTAAAGGATTGGCCATGCTCGAAACGGAAGAATCGGCCATGGATGATTTGGTCTCCGGCTGGGTATTCCAAGATCCTTGGACGGGAGACCTCTGGCCGTTTTTCAGCCGTCAGCTTCAATTGCAAGAAACCGCGCTGTTGCCCGACCGCAACCGTTTGGCTCTTGTCCTCGACTCCAGCAGGGGCACGAGAAAGGCGTATGCGTGGACGATCGACTCTCCACCGAGCCCTGGACAGCCTTCTCCTGAATCCATTTTGACCGCTCTCAGACGTTTCCGCCGTCGCGAAAAATTGAAGGGCTCCATGCGCCTGCTCGATGCCGGGCTGGATCAGATAGCATCCGATGGTCCGACGGTCATGCTCTCTCGCATCGCCTTCATCAGCGACCAACCAGAGCCCGCCGGATTGGCCACCTTCGGATACCTACCGGAAGGCGGCGGGATGCTCCCACAGATTTGCGACCCGTTCGGTTTCGGTTGTGATAGTGCGATGTGGCGACAACTACAACGCTTCGCCGCCCATGATGAGGGAGCTGCGGCTGCTCAGCGTGAATTCCTTCGCCTCGCCCACGCCCAAAGCGCGCCGGACTTCGAACAACTCCTCGCCAACCAGCGCCTGACTGCCGAAGCAGAACTCGTTGCGCACCTCACCTTGGACATCAAAAGTTTTCCTGCCGTTTTTCAGCACCTGGTCGACGCCACCCACATACTCACCTTGGCGGGCGCATCACCCGAAGCCTCCCAAGGTCATCTGGCCTCGGTGCTACAATTCTGCCGACAGGTATTGGAAGCGCTCCTGAAACAAGTAGCCGCTCGTTTCCCCCCCACGAATGTCCATCTAATGTTGGGTAACGATCCGACACAAGATTTGACGACGCTTAACGGTCTCGTTCAGGGGTGGGGTTACAAACTTCCAATACCAATCGAATTTCAACCCAAAAAATCAGGAGCGCCAAATAAGGGATCGGTTAAGAAAGCCTGCGAGGATGTCGCCAATTTTTACCTGCTCCCTAGTGCCGTGCTTGCAACCGTTCTTGCCGCCACGCAACAGCCCGCCCACCCCTTAAGGCAGGCAGCAGCGCGCGACCCTCAGTTGTTAGATAAGCTCGCCTCGATCATCAAGCTCGGCAATGCAGGATCACACGACGACTCTCACGAACCTAGACCGAGACGCTTCACCATGGCTGAAGCAACAGAGATGCATAACCTGACCATGCAAGTCACGGCGCTCCTGCTCGGCCTTCCATTCAAAGAAAGCTAAATCCTATGGGCAAAAACAAAAACAAACACCGCCACAATCAGCAGCCTGTGGCCCCCGCGCAGCCCACACAATCTGCACCAGCCGTCCCCACCGTGCCAACCACGGCCGAGCAAGCTGCTGCGGCTATCAAACCCCTCGCCGAGGAAGCTAACAATTTGGTTACGGACGCCGAGGTCACGAACCCACCCACACCTCCACCGGCGCCACCGGTCGCGCAAATCGATCCTGTGAAGCTCTGGAACACGGTTCATGAATCAAAGGAGCTTTTCGACCGTGCCACTGCCCGAACAGTCGAAGCAGAGGCGAAGGCAAGCAAACGTGAAGAGGATGCTCGCGATCTCCAAGCCCAAGTCCAGAAACGAGAACTGGAACTCACCACACAGAGGGACGAGCAGCGTAAGATTCAACGCGAGCTTGATGAGTTGAAGCAGGAACTCAATCGCCGCGAAAAGCAAATCGTCGAAGAGGAAGGGAAAATAAAAGAGCGCGAGGTCGCTGCCGAGGCTGGTTTCCTCCAGCAGCACCGCCAGGCGCTCGCAAAGCTGGACGACGAAGCCAAAACCCTCGCAAAGCAGATCACAGATCACCACCAGGGCTACCTCGGCCAACTAAAGGAATACGAAGCCAGTATTCGTGAAATCCGAGACCGCGAGCTCGCCGACCTCGAAGAGCAGCGTCGGCAGCTTGAAGCTCAAAACCTCGAAGTAGCCAGACTCAAACGTGAGGCCGATTGGGCGAAACAGGACGCCGAGGAGATCAGGGCAAATTGGATAGCTCGGGTCGAAGCCAAAGTTAAGGAGGCCGTCACCGACCGCGAAATTCGCCTGCAAAGCGCTCTTGCTACCTGTCAGGATCTGGCTGAACGCATCAGCCGCTACGAGCAAACCGAGCGCCTCGCCGCCGGCAAGACGCGTGAAGAACTTCTCGCCGAACTCAAGGCCTGTCAGGAACGGATTGCCCGACTTGTCTCCGATCTTGCCAAGAAGCCAGCCGACGAACAGGTCGCCCGATTGGGTGTCCTCGAACAAGAGCGAGAAACTCTGCTTTCAGATTTGGCCGCCCTCCGTCAGAGAAATCAGACGCTCGAACTCCAAATGGGGAAACTCTCCATTGGTGTCGCCGAGATACAGAACCTTCGCGACCAGAAGGCCGCGTGGGAAAGCCGCGAGGCTGCGCTCCATACTTGCATCGACGATTTGCGCCGTGAACTCGGGGAACTCGTTGACAAGTCCAAGGCGCAGCGCGTCTTCCCCAGTCTCATCGAGATGGATGGAAATGCGACCCTTCAAACAATTCCGCCAATGCTCCGTGAGAAATTGCCCCCTCTCAAAGAATTGGTGGACGAAATTCGCCATCGGATTGCTGAGAAAAAGCTCTATTACCGTGATAAAGATGTGCGTGCATTTCTTGCCGGACTCGCCACCAGTCGGCTCCATTTGCTGCAAGGCATCAGCGGCACTGGCAAAACCAGCCTTCCCCGTGAATTTGCCCGGGCCATCGGCGCCACCTCGGCTATTGTCGAAGTCCAATCGGGCTGGCGCGACCGGAACGACTTGTTGGGCTATTACAACGCGTTTGAGAAACGATATTACGAGTCGGAATTTCTCCAGGCGTTGTATCGAGCCCAACAGCCCCACTACCGAAACGTTCCGTTCTTCATTGTTCTGGATGAGATGAATCTGTCCCATCCGGAGCACTACTTTGCGGATTTCCTGTCCGCACTCGAACAAGCCCCGGACAAGCAGCGCGTCGGTCTGCTGACGTCCAGAATTGATGGCGCTCCGCAGCTGCTTGAGGATGCCCGCTGGTTGTGCATTCCCCGCAACGTCTGGTTCATCGGCACCGCCAATCATGACGAAACCACCAAGGATTTCGCCGACAAAACCTATGACCGCTCCCACGTCATGGAGTTTCCAAGACATCCTGAGGCCTTCGTCCCCAAGCCGCATAACTCGCCTGCGCCAATCACTCATGACGCCATCGATGCCGCCTTTAATCGGGCGGCACACACGCATAAGGACACCGCTCTCCGGGCCAAGAATTTCCTGGATAAATCACTCGCCCAGCAGCTTGCCAAATTGGGTTTGGGTTGGGGCAATCGGCTTGAAAGTCAAATGAACCGGTTTGTGCCTGTTATCATTGAAGCCGGCGGCACCGTGGGTGAAGCCACGGATCATATTCTTGCGACCAAGTTGCTTCGCAAACTGCGGGGAAGGTTTGACCTCGGCGCGAAGCAACTCGAAGAGTTCCAGAATCATTTGATCCAGAAATGGGATGAATTTGATAAACCAAACCCGCCTACAAAGTGCTACGAGTTGATCGAGCGCGAAATCAAACGCTTGAATGGGGGCGCAACCTGATTGTTTGATGGAAACCTTTTGGCGCAACCGGATTACAGGACAGTCTGGCTCAACTCCTGAGTCATTGCCGTTTCTGGGCCTTTGGCAATCTGTCCGGGACGGACTCATTTGGCCGGGGACGGAGCGGGATTTGGAGCGCCCGGATTCTGGTAGCGAGCCCTCCGAAATGCTCTGTCAAAGCCTGCGAAATCTCGCCGCTAGGATTGAGCCGCTTGTGGGTGGGAATTTGCGGGGGTGGGCGAATTTGGTTCCGCTGGATCCAACGATCACATCAGATTTGGACCTGCGCGACTACGAGCAGGCGCTAATCCAGGCGCTGCCGCACGTCGAAACCCTTGGTCACAATCCACGAGGTCATCTGACCATTGAGGAAATTCGTGAGGAAGTGGCGCGGGCGCGACGAGTCTCCCATCGCGCCGTGGCGACACTCGCCGCCCACTCGGAGGATTGGCAAACCCGAACCTTCCTCGGCGTTCGCCCAAGGCGAATCCTTGCGGAATCACGGCAGGACCAATGGGACATTTATGAGAACCGGGCCGTGGCCACTCTGCGCAAGCGGATTCTCGGGGTGCTGAATCCGCGCCTCCAAAAGTTGCACCAGATTCTGCAAGCCCTTGATGAAGCGAGCGAACATTCGGAAGCGGCACAGGGCACGCGCTTCCGACGTGACCGGCTTTTCCGGTTATGGGGCGAGGCTTTTGCGAGCCATCCAAGCAGGGACCGAATTGACCAATTGATCAATCAGCTGGAAGCCGCCCGCGCTCGGTTGCTGGCACTTGCGGATACGTTTCTATTCAAGCAGATGCCGCACTTCGCTGCGGTCGAGAGTCCATTGCATTCCACCAATGTATTTCAGAGTGATGCCCACTATCGTCAGGCATTTCATTTGTGGCACAAGTGGGAGCGCGTGGCCTCGGTTAAGCCGCCTACCCCGGCCGAGCGCGCCGCAAATCGAAGGCGGGCGTGTTCGGATTGGAATCTATTCACGGTGTTGCTGACCATTCGCGCGTGCCGGCAACTCGGACTGATTCCGACCGAAAGCACGAATCAACCCATTGCGCTCGGAAAGCGAATATGCCTGGCCCGTCAGTGGACGCTGGTGCTCCAGAACGATTACTCACTTCTTTTTGAATGCCATGGGAAACCTCGATTGCAGATAGTGGGGATTTATACCAGTTGGGTATCCCAGTCCGAGCAATCTGTCATGGCTGCTCTCCGGGACTTCCTTGGAACACAAAAGGGACGCTTTCCTATTCTGCTTGTCAGCGTCGAAGATTCCGGCAGCCCCTCTGCAAACTGGTCGCCTCAGTTGCAAAATATGTTTAAGCGACTTCGGTCAGCGGCGTTGCTTTCAGACAATCTGGCCATGGTGGAGGCATCGCCACTGAAGATTGATTCGACGGAATTGGTGGCGCGGTTCATCCATTGGGTGACAGCGGAAGTGGATTGGCCAAAGTTACCACTCCGCGAGACCCTGAGTGGCTGGTCGGATGTGTGGCACGAATTGCCCCGTCATCACGGAATCCGCGTGGATGGGCAAAACTTTCAATTCTTCGAGCCGCCCTCTCTTTCCCTGATCGCACAGGCACAACAGCACGTTGCCGACTCCCGGCGCCGGTTGGGGGAAATATCTTCCGCTCGCGAAAAGGTTAGGCAGGAAGAACAGCGTGCTCGGGGGAATCGCCGTGCGCTCGGCGCTGTCAACCTTCAAAAAAAAGAGATCAATGTTCAGGAGGAAGAGGCGGATGCCCATAACAAGACCGTGACTCGCATTCACGAGTGCCTTGTGAATGTGCGAGACCGCCTGCAACTACTGCAATCGTGTCCGTGCTGTCGTTCCAACTCGGTGCAGAAGCAAGACGATGCCACAATCATGGTCTGTTCTGATTGCGACTCCGAATGGGGACGCCGGGAATGCAAGGTTTGCCACCGGGATTACGCATTCATTGTCCCCCATGACCCGAGAACTACCGTCGCTCCCGAGGAATTCGACCCTGTGCGAATTTTTGGCGCTGATATGTGCGCGGCTCTGTTACCACCTGCCGAACCTCCCTTCTTGACGCGTTCCACCGAATGCCACCACTGCGCGTTGATTCTTATGGATAACGGTGAAATGGCGGTTCAACAGGCAGGTGGGGGAAATGGCTCGCGGCGATTTCAACCATGATGGGTTCGAAGATTCGTTGGTGGCGATCCAGTGGCGTTACGTTGAGGGCAGCGGGGCGGGGGTGGAGTTCCTGCTGGTTGAAGCTGTTGCCAACAAGCCACTGAAAGCCACCCGCTTCCCCCTCCCGTAGCCCCTCCCCGGCTGATAATCGCAATGGTTTCAATGGTATGATTCATTGAAACCAACCTCGGCCTGCCCTTAACTGGGCGGGCCTCCCCCCAACCCGACCCCGCCTCACTCGCTTTGTTCCAGCCCCTTCAACGGGACCGGGACGGGCGGGTGGGGCGGCGTCATAACCCCGTAAAACCATGGCTCTAACTATCGAGGCCAACTACAGCAAGAAAGTCGGTCTTCCCGGCTACTCCTCCCACCAGTTCAGCCTCTCGCTGAAAGCTGAAATCACCGACCTCAACCAAGTCCCCGCTGAAGCCGCCCGCCTGTATCGTCTATTGCAGGACGGCGTGGACACCAGCATCAAGGAAGTCGGCTGGCTGCCGGAGGGCAAACCGACCAACGGCAACGGTCATTCCAACGGCCACACCAACGGCAATCACCCGCGCAACGGCAACGGCAATGGTGCCCAACAGCCCAACGGTTCCACCGAACAGTGGAACTGCACGCCCAAGCAGCAGGAGTTGATCCTCAAGATCGTGGAGGACAACCGGCTCGACAAAAAGGAGATCGAGCAGTTGGCCCAAGACCGCTTCGGCAAAGGCGTCCGGCAGCTCAACAAGCTCGACTGTCAGTTCGCGGGCAAAGTCACCCACCAGTTCGCGGGTTAAAATCACCCACCCTTTGAGGTGAAGCGTTGCTTCGGTTGTTCCCGGCATGGGAACTCCCGGGGCGATGAATCAACTCAAAGTGAACCAACAACAGTCCATCATCGCCCTCTTCGAACAGGGCTGGTCCAAACGGCGCATTGCCCGTGAACTGGGCCTGGATCGCCTCACGGTGCGCCGGTATCTGGCCGTTGCCGCCGCAAAATCACCCACCCCGCGAACCGGGTCGGACGAGGTCGCGGAGGCAAAATCACCCACCCACCCGCGAACCGGCTCCGGCCCGGAGAGTTTGTGCGGGCCGCATCAGCCAGCCATCCAGGCGGCGCTGGAGGCCGGGCTTTCGGTGCAGCGCATTTACCAGGACTTGGTGGCCGCGCACGGGTTTGCCGGCAGTTATGATTCGGTGTGGCGTTTTGTGCGCAAGCTGACGCCGGGGGAGGAACTGCCTTTCCGCCGGATGGAGGTGGAGCCGGGTGCGGAGTTGCAGGTGGATTTCGGGTTGGGGGCGTGGGTGGTGGTGGAGGGCAAACGCCGTCGCCCGCATTTGTTTCGCGCCGTGTTGAGCGCGTCGCGCAAGGGCTATAGCGAGGCGGTGTCTCCTTCCACCCCGCAATTTCTGCTCGTTCAACCCCTTCATGACCATCACTCAGCGAGGGTCTGAGGGTTTGCTGACAGGCGGGGCTTCACGAGGCGATTCTGTCGTTCATCGCAACAACCTCAAGCCTGTTGGCGGCGAGGAAATCCGCTGTGGAACACCTGATAACCCCACCGTTCAACCCCGTCTCGGGCGTGCAAAGATGAAATCGACATCCGGCCACGGAGCCAGCCGTCGGTCATCGTTCGTCAAGTGTTGCCAGCCTCTCACTGCTGCCTGAGCCCGGATGAAGTAGTCGGGCAGCACGGGTTGGTCCTTCTTGCTCTTCGGAAAACGTCCAAACGCCTGACCGGCACGCCAAGCATCCTCCATCAGCAAGTCGACGGGGACAAAACCTTCCAACGCTTCCAGAACCGACTCGCGGGTGCGGTTTCCAGCTGCGAGTTCGGCAAAAGTCACCGCAGAAACGGCGAGTTGATCAACGGCTGCTGCCCGCTCCAACGCTGCTACGCAGACCTGGTGATGCTCGTGCGCGGGATCTAGCCAAGCGACGATGATCGAGGTGTCGACCAGAATCACGGCCGGGTGCGTTTGAGCAATTCGGCTCCCTTGAAGCCGCGCCACTTGCCGGCCTTCTTCCGCACCTGGTCGACCATGGCCTGACGATCCTTTTGGAGTGTGCCAGAGCGGGCCTGCAACAGCCCCTGGACCACCTTAGGAACTCCGGCGCGCAGAGCCTGCCGCGTAAGTTCCGACTGGTCGAGCTGGGTGGCCGACACTCCGGCACTGAGCAACCGGACCAGATCCTCATCCATCCGCACCAAAACATTCGTCATCGGCATAGCGACTAATTGTTATGCGAACCATATCGATTGTCAAACGCCCGGGTTTGCACAGTGTCACAAGCATGCAGCTATTGAAGCGGGAAGCAGGGACTGCCGTTTGGCCACCTTTCTCGAGAAAAACCGGGCGTCCAAATCTGATACTGCAATCTGATACTGTTTGCCAAAAAGTGCGTCTTCTTCGGGGAACGTGCGTCCCTCCGAATTCGGATTCAACTCATTGGTGATTAAATAGTTGTCCGCGAAAAGGCTCCGCAGTCCACTTGGGGGAAAATAAGGGAAAAAGCGCGTTCTTCAATTTCCAGGCGTGTGCCTTAAACCACTCAGCCACCTCTCCAAACCTTGACCGAACCAAAGTGAACCGCGACTTGTCCGTCAACCGCCGCCGTGCGCAGCTGGCGCTACGCGGGCTTAACCAGCC
>Ga0172373_10003185_pt1 | contig 24311 bp, 25 predicted proteins | sample Lak10m_2_FD_114546 | JGI IMG/M metagenome (GOLD analysis project Ga0172373, IMG submission 114546) | Freshwater microbial communities from Kabuno Bay, South-Kivu, Congo - kab_092012_10m | ecosystem: Environmental > Aquatic > Freshwater > Lake | place: Democratic Republic of the Congo...
CAGTTTGTTCCTGGTCTGTTACCAATTTGTTACCAGTTTGTTCCTGGTCTGTTACCAATTTGTTACCAGTTTGTTCCTGGTCTGTTACCAGTTTGTTACCAGTTTGTTCCTGGTCTGTTACCAGTTTGTTACTAGTTTGTTCCTGGTCTGTTACCAGTTTGTTACCAGTTTGTTCCTGGTCTGTTACCAGTTTGTTACTAGTTTGTTCCTGGTTTGCATTTTGTGGCTCAAATTCACTGACATCAATAGTCCAAGGCCTGTATTCTTTACGAACAAACTTGGCCTTTTTTTGTGAGAAGTCTTGAATAGAGGGCATATGACTAATCCTTTTAGATTACGCTATGCAGCTTGCTTTGCAGATAATTGATTTAACTCCAAGATTTCTCTTGTAAGAAGGTCGATATCTTCTTTTGCAGACGATGGTTTAAGTGTATCAAATATGCTTAAACCTTGAGCTATTGCATTAGGGAATTCTTGGCTTGTTCTCACATACGTACTAAATAGCAAATCTGAATAAAGGTTGCTTTTTATAAGTTTTGATAAGACATCATGAGATAAAGATGTGCGGCTATCGAACCTATTTACGACAAGTTTGAACAATATTTTTTTTCGGAAGTTTTCTTCGATAGTTCTCAATTCTTTGGCGGTTACATCTAATCCAGCCAAAGAAAATTCTTCCGGTATAACTGGAGCGACGATAAGATCCGACGCTAAAGAAGCAGCTGTCACGGTTTGTGATAGGGCAGGGGGGCAATCGATAATTATAAGATCGTATTTGTCTTTGAATTTAGAAAATGGCTCTGAAAAAACTCGATCGAGCGAATAGCGTTCTAACATTAAAATATTATCCAGTATCGCATTTTCTATGCGACTTGGGATTAAATCAATTCCATCTAAAACATTCACGATAGTATTCTCAAATGGAATTTTTTCTTTTAAGACATCAACAGCAATAGGAAGCGAATCTGCTCGTATGTTTAATGCTTGTGTTAGATTCCCTTGTTGATCCAGATCAATACATAAAACTCTTGCTCCATAAAGGTTTGCTCGGATAGCAACCGAATGCGCAATAGTTGTTTTCCCAGTGCCACCTTTTACGATCTGAAAAGCTAATATTTTAGGATTAAAATTCAGATTAAAGAGAAGCCTTGCACCTGAATGTGTTAGATAGGTCTTATTAGACATCTTCTGAAAGGGGATTTCAGAAGATCTCATACGTTTATGAAGGGCTTGAAGCGAGATATCCAAAAAGGCTGCGGCATCAATTGTACTAAGCTTAGGTTCCATAAACTATCTTTCTTGTTCAGGGTGATTAAATCATTGATTTAGTGTGATTTTAATCAACCGGTGTTTTTTTACAACATAAATTTTTAAATAAGTTAGTGAAAAAATGATTTTTTTTGCAAAGTGATTGTTAGTTGTTACAACGTTTTGCAGATATGAGATTATTTCCTTTCTGTAATTTAATTTTATGATAAACATGTATCAATAAATTTGATACATAATTTTTGTGGGGATGCTTTTGAAAAAGAAAATTATTGCTGCTTGTGCTAGTGGAACATTTTTAGAATTTTATGACTTTGTGCTTTATGGTTTTATGGCAAGCCATTTGGGGAAAATTTTCTTTCCTTCAGAAAATGATTTTGTTTCTCTCTTGTTTAGTTATGGTGCCTTTGCTGTTAGTTTTGTAGCTCGACCATTTGGGGCGTATGTTTTTGGAAAAAAGGGAGATAAAGACGGAGGAGGGAAGGCCATATGCTTTTCTATTTTTGTAATGTCTATATCAACTTTTTTAATTGGATGTTTGCCTTCTTATCAAGATATTGGGGTAGTTGCTCCATTATCCCTCGTGATGCTTCGATTTATACAAGGCATTTCTACAGGCGGAGAATACAATGGCGCATTTATATATGCATTTGACAAAAACAAAGATAAACAGGGATTTATAGGTGGAATTATAACAGCCTCGGCTGTTTTAGGGATGATATGTGCATCCATAATGGCTTGGACTGTTGAGATTGTTGGTGTAGACCCATTTTGGAGAATACCTTTTATTATGGGAGGGATATTGGGATTTTTAGGGTATCTATTAAGAAAAAAATTGGAATTAAATCAAGAAAGTCAGGATAAACCTGATGAAATAAAAGATTTCCAAATTAAAAAAGCAGCTATCATTATAATGATAGGTGGAATTAGTGGTGCCTTGTTTTATACACAGTTTATTTTTTTTAAGGGGTACGTTTCTTCAATTTATCCTGTAAGGCCTGATTTTCTCAGCGGGATCATAACGGCGTTTATGATATTTTATATGGTTTTGCTAATAATTATCGGAAAGGTATCAGATAAATATGGATACTTATTTATCATTAGAATATCATGCGCTTCTATATTGATATTTTCGCCTCTACTTTTTTATTTCTTAAGCCTCAACAATTATGTATATGCATTTTTATTTCAAATGTTTTTTTGCTTTGCGACTTCTTCGTTTGTTGCCCCATCTCATGCATTCATGAAAAAAATAGCACCTAAAAAAATTCAATATGCTTTTATTTCTTTCAATTTTAGCCTTGGAATGTCAGTCGTGGGTGGAACTTCTCCTTTGATAGCTCACGTTCTTACAAATTGGGCAAAGACTCCCGTTGCTGTAGGTGTCTTTATAAGCTTTCTTTCCATCATATTTTTAGTTCTTACGCGGAAGCTTAGGAATCAAAAGGTTTTTGTAGAATAATACCAACACTTTCTTTCCCGTCGAACATAATATCTTTTGGAAAGTTATCTCTTTTGATGTAGGAAGAACGCTCAATAATAAAACCAGTTTCCTTTGCAACCCGCTCAAGAATAGGAATATCAAGAAGGTGCATAAAATCAGGTAAATTAGTACCTTTTCGAGAATCAAAACTTTTAAAATCTTCTATTTCTCCTGGCCAAGGATTGTTTTCTTTTAAACGTTCTTCATATACGGGATGAAATTTTTCAATGTTTTTGAGGTACGGCGTTTCGTTGACAACAAATATCTTACCTCCGTTTTTTAATATCTTAAAAAAAAGAGAAAAACTTTTTTTAATGTCGCATCCTTTGAAAAAATGAAGTACCCGCGAAACTAAAATGCTATTAAAATGATTTTCCCAATCAACCCCATGAAATAAAGTTAAAAAATTACCAGCCAAAAGGGTTAGTCCTTTCCTAAATTTCTCTGGTACATTCTCTTTTAGGACATTAAGATGCCCTTCATAGAGATCGTTTGCAATTATAGTAGACCCCTTCAATAGAGCAGGAATTGTTGCTATTCCAAAGGCACATCCAATATCTAAAGCTGGGTATTTTGTACTTGCTGCGTGCTCTATAAATTCGGCACTAAATTCATCTAAACTTTCAACCATAAACCCCATGTTATTGAGCGTGTTTATAAATCCCGTTCTATCAATATCTACTGCAGGTTTGGAATATGCATAGTTCATTTAGTCTTATTAGTCCTTTATATTGTGAGGATTTTGATAAATTATGGAAAAAAAATCTTCCTAGAGATTTCAAATATAGTGCTTTCGTCTTAGAAAACAAGAAGAAAGGCATAGCTCTTGGATACTTTTCTGACTCCGTATGGGGTCAAGAATATACATCATTAGCACATTCTTCAGATCCAGTAAGATCATTGTGTAAAAATTCTTCCATGAAGATGATTATATGGAATCGCCTTGCCTTAATGAAATCTGATGCAGAATTTATGTCGCATAGATATGAAAAGTGCGGAATAAACCAAGGAATAACATTCAACCTCGTTAATGGTGAAGAGCAAAGAATTATATCATTTGCAACAAATAAGAGCTCTTTCTGTCTTGAAACATATTGTTACGAAAATATAGATAAATTAATAAGTTTGATTGATAACTACACACTACACATTTATAGAATCAAGTCGTCTTCTTAGCCAAATTAATAAGGAAGCGTTTTCTATTTTAACGTTTGATAAAGAGCCTGATCCAGAGTAGCTATTTAAATTATATAAGTCTTTATCAACCCCTTGCTTTAACTCTCTTACAAGAGTTCCAAAGTCAGTTGTTTTAACAATACATATTTTTCCTATTAATGAATTAAAAGTTGAATCAGGAACATATACTCCACCAACATAATCTCCTTTTGAAATCCATGGACTCATATAATCATCCATAACATGGTGAACATATGCGTTTGGATAAAAGGATTCAAAAATGGAAATCTCTTTTAAGATATGAATATCCTCGTTTACCTTTTCCTTAATAGAAATGGGATCAGGTCCAATACCATCAGAAAGCCACTCAGAAGAAAATATTAATCCATAAGATTTGTAGATATTGGATAAGGTTTCAAGCTTGAAAACATCTGGTGTTCTGCTCCCGTCTTCCCATGATCGCAATGTAGCTCTTGATATATTGTGTCGAAATTCAAAATCTTTTCGTGAGAGACGAGTTTTCCTTCTTAATTCAGTTAGTCGTTCAGAAAGATTTGATGTCATAAGTCTCAAAACAAATAAATTGTCTAAATAAAATATATCCCATCAAAAATACACAATAGTGACGCCATTCGGAAGATATAAAAAAGACTTGAAGCGCATCAAATTTGATGCATAATAACAAATATAGTATCAAATTTGATGCATTTTTAAGATCTTCTATGGAGGTATCATGTTTTTAAATTTAAAAATCGGAAGAAATGAAGGTCAGTTTTATTGGTGTTTCGCCATATGTCTTCTTATCTTGTTTTCTTCATTTAACGAATGCAATGCTCTATCTATAGAGGCTCTTAAAGTTCCCATGGGTGACCTTAAAAAGGAAGTTTTCAGCTGGATGTTTGCTGTCAAGATAGCAGCCGTAGCTGTAGGAGGTGCTTTTGCTGTAGTGAAGCAAAGTGTTGTTCCTTTTGGAGTAGGGGCGGGTATCACAGCTGGGATTCACTTCTTTGATAAGTTTATAGGGGATGCTTCGGGTGTGTTGATTTAGTTACTCCATTTTAATGGTTTCAAAACTATGTCCGTTAAAAACCACGTTATTCTAAATCATGTCGATAGTCCGCTTCGCATTTTGTTTTGGACAAAGGGTGAAATTCTAATGTTTCTTGGACCGTTTATGACAGGAATTGTGATCGAGGAATTTACACTTGGTCTTTTCATCAGTGGGATGAATGCTTGGGTTTATAAATTCTACAAGAAGCGCTTTGGCAAAGGAAAACTTCAAGCTGTGATGTACTGGTACTTACCGAGGAGCAAACAGCTCAAAGATTTACCACATTCCTTTGTTCGTGAATACATCGGGTAGGGAATTATGAAATTCTCCTATCATGAAAAGCGTCGAGGAAATCTTCATTTTCAACGCAATATTCTCTTCGGTGTGTGTTCCATTCTTCTTCTTACCACCATTCTTCAAACCATCTTTATTTTTTTTCGATCAGAAAAGATTATCCTTTTACCCCCTGAGACAAAGCAAAGTTTTTGGGTGGAAGGCAACTCATTTGCGCCCAGTTATTTGGAAGAACAAGGCTTGTATTTTGCTCATCTAATTCTCGACGTCTCTGAATCCAATGTTTTGTCTCAAGGGGAGATTCTTCTTCGCTATGTGGATTCTGAAGAGCACGGGCAGTTTAAGGCCAAATTATTGGAAGACGAAAAGCGCTTGAAAAAAGATCATTTGGCTCTGCATTTTACTCCTGTGGAATGTGATGTGTATCCCGAATCTCTTTCCTTGAATGTCAGTGGCGACCTCAGTAGTTATGTAGGCTCTAAAAAAGTGACAAGCCACCGTGAGACGTACCGTGTTGAATTCACCTCCCAAAAAGGGCGTTTATTTTTAAAGAAATTTACCCTGCTTAAAACCGATCAAATGAATGGGGACCAACCATGATCATCCGACTTTTTTCTCTTATCTTAATGATGTCAACACAAGTAGCGTGGGGAGGATTTAAGGAAATCCATCTTGATTCTACAAAACGTATCCGTGAAAAAATCTCCGTCAATTCTATGAATCGTATGGCTATTGAAAATGATCGGGTTACCCAAGTGTTTGGAGACAGTGAATCTTATGAGGTTCAAACGGAAGAAAATACTGGGCAGCTCTTTATTAAGCCTACACTAGAAAATGGCGACCGTCCCTTATCATTGACTCTTGTGACGGAAAAAGGGGTGACTCAAGATTTTACATTGGTGCCATCTGAGGAAGAGGCAGTCACTCTCATTTTAAAGAACTCAGGGGATGCTAAGGTTACATCGAAAGATAACAAAAAGTCGGTAGGATTCTCTTTGGGGGAATCTGTTCAATCTTTTGAATCTGCACCATGGAACGCAGGACGTGGACTGGGAGAACGAGCTATGGGATTTCAAGAGAGGTTATTAACTCTCATGAAGAAGCTTGTGTCAAGAGACTTTCAGGTTGTGGAAGAGGCGGGCCATATTAAAAAAAGAACTCGAGCCGGTATGGAGGTTCATCTTACACAGTTGTCGGATTTAGGTGGTCTTAACGGGTGTATTTTTGAGATTAAAAATGAAACGGATACGGTTATGGAAGTTTCAGAGAAAGATTTCTACGAGCAAGGAGATTTTGCTCTGTCTTTAGAGAAGCGAATACTTAAATCCGGAGAATATACATCTCTTTATGTAGTGAGTCGTGTATGAGGAAGAATTTTCTCACGGCTATTGATCGCATCCGGTACAAACAAAAATTTTTATTGATCACCTTGACAGTGATTGTAACGGTATCAGCAATAGCGTTCTTTATCTACTTTTTATCGTCCGCAGAACAGAGATCGCAAGAAAAAAGCTATAAAGCACGTATTACAAGTGGATCATCACGTATTGATCCGAAAGAAGTTTGGGTAGAGAAGTTTTCGGCTGAACAAGAAATTACGGCGAAGAGAATGGATAATCTGGAAAAGATGTTGGAGACGTTGATCAAACTCAATCAGCCACATCCTTCGGAGATGGCAACAACGTCTTCTGCAGAATCTTTGGAAAAGTTACCGAACGGTGATGTACGGGTAGATGATTTAAAAGCTTCCATCAAAGAATCTTTCACTCCTGGAGAATTTGTGACTGAAGGATCTGTAGTTTCTCAAAACGCGTCCGTCAAACAAATTCCCAATGAAGGTTTATCAAAACCTATCCAAGGTACTATTTCCAACACGAATAAACATCGGAGTAAGGGGATTCATCGGGTTTCTATCAGCCTGACAAACAATCGTAGCAACAAAGCTTTAAAAACAAATGACAATACGATCCCTGCTGGAGCATTTGCCCAAGCTGTGCTTTTGGGAGGAGTGGATGCAAGCACCAGTATACAAGCGTCAAGTGATCCACGGCCTGTTCTTTTACGGATTACCGATTCTGGGACCTTGCCCAGGAAGTTCAAAAGTGATTTATGTGATTGCCATGCATTGGCTGCGTGTTTTGGGGATATTTCATCTGAACGCGTGTTTATGCGTTTAGAAAAGGTCACCTGCACGGAACGTAAAACTGGAGAGATTGTGGAGATGAATGCATCTGGGTACGTTGCCGGTGAAGATGGTCGGGCAGGTCTACGTGGCCATGTAGTGGATCGAGCAGGGGAGATCATGCGTAATGCGGCCATTGGGGGATTCTTAAGTGGAATGGGGAATTTTTTAAGTCAGTCCCATAATCCAATCACTTTTTCTCCAGCAAATGGTTTAGCCCAAACAAACCCTTTGACAAACGGGGACTTGCTAAAGCATGGGGCATCTAAGGGAGCAAGTTCAGCATTAGATAAGTATGCCGATTTTTATATAAAACGGGCAGAGCAGATGCAACCGGTAATTCAAGTTCAAGCAGGGCGTGTTGCGGATATCGTCTTTACCCAAGGAGTGGCTTTTGAGGATTCAGCGGCTCGTGGCCATTTGATTAAGGCTAACGATCAACAACGGCATGCACAGATACAAAACGACCAAGAAAAAACTCAAACCCCCTTGGACATGTGGGTTCCTAAACACGAGGAGAATCGATGATATACCAAACATTTTATAAGAAGCAAAGACACAAAAGAGGAATTTCTGTTCTTCTGATAGTTTGTGGCGTTTTGTTAAACGCTTGCACGAGTTCTTCTGAAAATTTTGATTCGGATCCTGGAAAGGGTGTCGGCGCAAAATCCATTACAGAAGTTAACAGCATGGTGAATCAAGGAACAATCCAAGGTGTGTTTCAAAAAGAAAAGGATATGTCCATGGTTCCACCGGTATTTGTCCATCAAGCCGAAAAAACAATTAATCCAGAGGTGATTGTATTGTCGGATAAAACGATGATCCAACGGCAGCCGGAACAGCACCGTCGTGTGTGGATTGCACCATTTCAAGATGAGGTTGGTAATTTTCACGAAGGCACAGTAATTCATACATTGATGCGTTCCAGTTATTGGCAAGTTCAACCTAATCCACTTCATCCGTGAGGGGTAACATGTTGTCATCCTTGGGCGAACGCATCAGTTTGTTATTCGGTGAACAGGAACATACGGATAAGCGATATTCTTATATGGATGATGCTTATAGAAGTATGGCCGGATTTTATAAAGTCTGTGATTTACTACCGTATGATAGTTTTGATGAAGCAAACCATCTTTTTTATAACCACGACAGCATGGGGTTTGTTATTGAGACATACCCTCTTGTGGGATCATCAGAGGAAATGCAAAAAGAGATATCTAATCTCTTTACATTGATATTGCCCGATAAAAGTTCTCTTCAGGTGTTGTTGTGGGCGGATCCTTGTATTGGAGATCTCACTCAAGATTATATGAAAGAGAGGGATTATGCTTCCGATATTTTAAAGGAACTTGCTAAGAGACGTGGGGAGTATCTGAAGACATTTGCATTTGAATCACCATTTAAACCTTATGTCCTTCGGAACTTCCGGTGTATTTTGAGTTTTTCCCTCAGAAGGGGAAATAGTACTCGTGAAGATATTCAAACTCTAGAGCGTTTAAAAGAGCAGATTACCACCACTCTGTCTATGCTTAATCTTCCTGTCTGTACATGGCAACCCACTGATTTATTATCCACGTTAGAAGGCCTTTTAAATATTGATCCAACACAAACGGTGAGACCAAGGATTCACTGGAATCGTTTTCAATCTCTTTCGTCTCAACTCTCCAATTCAGAATCTAATCTTGTTGTAGGAGATAAATCACTTTTTATAAGAGATCATGCCATAGCTGTGCGTACTTATAGTGTGCGGCAGTTTCCATCCATATGGTCTTTGCATGCCATGGGAGAGCTTATTGGGGATATGGATCGAGATCAAGCTCAATTGCCTTGCCCATTTATGATTCACTATGGGATTCACATACCGGATCAAGATAAGCCACGCGCTCGGGTCATGGCGAAAGCCACCTATGTGGAGCGACAAGCATTTTCGCCCATTGGTAAGTACTTAAGTGATATTCAACGTGAATCTCAGGAATTGCAGTTTGTGCGGGAATCTATGGGGAAAGGGGAGCGCATTGTTCAAACTCAATTTGGTGTGATCTTATTTGCGAAACCAGAAGAGATGGATCAAGCTGAACAAACCCTGGTTAATCTCTTTACCTCCAAAGATTGGAAGCTTGAGGCAAACCGATTTTTGCATCTCCCGATGTTTCTCACAAGTCTTCCCATGATGTGGGGGGAGGGGAGAGTTAATGCTCTTCTCGCATTGCAAAAGCTTAAAACTACTTTATCGACGGAATCGGCTAATCTTCTTCCTATGCAAGGGGAATGGAAGGGGACACCTACTCCAGGGATGATTCTAGCAGGACGGCGAGGACAACTTTTTACTTGGCATCCCTTTGATAATGATGCGGGCAACTACAATGCGTGTGTTGTGGGGAGATCAGGATCTGGGAAATCCGTTTTTATGCAAGAACTTATGACATCTACCTTGGGTCTGGGGGGACGTGTATTTGTGTTAGATGTGGGGCGTTCTTTTGAAAAAACCTGTTTTTTATTAAAGGGCCAGTTTATTGAATTTGCACCAAAGACATCCCTTTGTTTAAATCCCTTTTCAACGATTCCAACGTCCAATGATGAGGTGGCGGGTGATGCCCTAGCCATGCTGAAGTCTATCCTGATTATGATGGCAGGACCTTCTCACGGCGTGGACGACAAGGGGGCATCGTTGATAGAGCAAGCCATGCTGGAGACATGGTCCATGTACAAAACTAACTCCACGATATCATTGATTGCTGAGTGGTTAACTGCTCACAATGATGCACAAGCAAGGGATTTAGGACAGATGTTATTTCCCTATACCAAACATGGGACTTATGGCCGGTTTTTTAATGGTCCCAACACGGTGAACTTTAAGAACAATTTGGTTGTAGTGGAGTTGGAGGAACTTAAAGAACGTAAAGATCTTCAGTCTGTGGTGGTGCAAATGGTGATCATAAATATTACCAATCAGATGTTTTTAGGAGACCGTAAAACACCCTTTCATATCGTGTTTGATGAAGCGTGGGATATGCTGAGAGGAAGTCAAAGTGGGGTTTTTATTGAAACTCTTGCTCGGCGTCTTCGTAAATATCGGGGATCACTTATTGTTGGGACTCAGAGCATTAATGATTTCTTTGTCAATCCTGGAGCCCAGGCGGCTTTTGATAACTCGGATTGGATGTGTCTTTTGTCTCAAAAACCTGAATCTATTGAGCAATTAAAAAATGCAAACCGTTTATCCCTGACCCCGCAAAAAGAAGCCCTTTTGAAGTCGATTAAAACCCGTCAAGGACAATATGCAGAGGTCATGATTAGTGGAGCATCCGGATATGCTGTAGGACGTCTCATTCTTGATCCTTTTTCTAGTCTTTTATATTCCACCAAAGCTGAAGATTACAGTGCTATTCAAAAACTCCAACATAGCGGACTCACATTACAAGAGGCGATTGAAGATTTAAATCTTAGCCGTAAGTACGCCGCATAACACGGATCTTTTATTGCCATCATAAAAGGAGACACTCATGAATCGATCTCTTGTCTTTTCTACCTTCAGTCTTGTTATAAGCCTGATTTTGATAGGATTTATTGTAGTAAAAAGATCACCCTCTTTAGGAGTGGTGGATACCCAGCGTTTGATAGGTGAGCAGGCCAAGGTCCTTGCGAAAGACTACCCAAAGGGGAATGTTCCAAAGCAAAAGCTTCATGGGCTCATCGATGGCATACGAGATGATATTCAAACGTTTGGTAAAGAGCATGGGGTGATGTTATTTGCCAAAGGATCTTTATTGAGTGGAGATTTTGTGGATTACACAGATCAAATCCTTCATACGCTTCACTCGCACATGGGATGACACGATGAATAGATTCAGAACGATGGGGTTTCGAGCGATGAGACTCATCAACCTTTTAAATACGTACCGCATATCTTATGGAGCCTTTACTTTTCTGATTGTCTTTTTGGGAGTGGGTCTGTCGACTAAATATATCCATATTCTTGTGAGCAACACGGATTCTTTGCCTCATCATTATTTTGTGCACTTACCTCACGCGACTCCAAAAAAAGGTGATCTCAGTGTTATCTCAAGCACATGGGTACAACAAAATATTATTAAAATAATTATTGGAACAGAGGGAGATCGTCTGACTTATGACGACGATGGATGTTTGTGGGTGAATGATCATAAAGTTGGTAAACCCTACGGTGTGAGTGTTACCGGTCGCCCTCTTCATCCAATTTCTTCTGGTATAATTCCAAAAGGCTATGTTTTTGTGTATGCGCCCCATGTGAGGAGTTTTGATTCACGTTACGAAGAGTTGGGCCTTGTTCACAAAGCATTTCTGCAAGGAAAAGCTATAGGCTTAGCATGAGAAGAATTTGTCTCCACAGATTAGGAATACTTTTCTTACTCGGAGAGCTGTTTTTTCGTGGAGGAAATGTAAGTGCAAAGGATCTTGGGACGTTTGGTGAAACGTTTGAGGTTACAGAGGAAAGTCTAATTACATACATACAGAAGAAGCTTACATACTTAGAGGGAAAAGGAGAGATTACAGAACATCAAAAAATTATCCGAGACCATGTGAAAGAAACTATAAGGCGCCCTCAAAAAGTGAAGGGTATCTCCCCTACAAAATTTCCTCGTGTGTTTACAGTGGATCCTACCATCACCGTGCAATCCGATTTAAAGGATCACACTGGAAAGACGTTTCATCACAAAGGAGAACGGGTAAATCCTCTTGATTTTCGGTCTTTGTCACATCCCTTATTATTTATTAACGGGGATGACAAAACTCACATTCAGTGGGCGAAACACCACCTCAAACAGGATGCTCTTGCGAAGGTGATTCTCATTCAAGGAGATCCATTTGCCCTCATGGAAGAGCTCTACCAAAAAGTCTATTTTGATCAAGGAGGAAAGCTTACAGCCAAGCTGAATTTAAGTCACGCCCCCTCCATTGTAGTCCAAAACGGAAAACGCTTGGAAATACGCGAAGAGGTACCGGATGCGTAAACGAGTGATGTTATTGTTTTTGATGATTCAGATCCTAGAACCAATCGAGAGTTTTGCGAATTGTGTGGGGCGGTTTGTTAATCCTGTGAGTGATATTTGCTGGAGTTGTTTGTTTCCTATAACTATCGGTGGAATGCGTGTTTCGGCTTCGGGAGAAGATACGGGAAACCCACGCAGTGTATTATGCACATGCAGCAGACCAATTCCTCGTGTTGGGATTCCCGTATCATTTTGGGAGCCAGTGCGTCTTGTGGATGTTACCCGAACACCATACTGCATGGTGAATATGGGTGGAATTAAACTTCAAGAACGTGGTGTTCAAGGACGCGGAGAAGTGGAGAATGCCCATACCACAGGAAACCGTGGACGCATGCGTTCTAGTTTTTACCACGTGCATTGGTATGTTTACCCAGTAATTTATTGGCTTGAGCTTCTCACGGATTTTGTCTGTATGGAAAAAGGTGCTTTTGATGTGGCGTATATCACGGAACTAGATCCACTTTGGAATGATGACGAGACGGCATTTATTCTCAATCCCGAAGCGGTGTTGTTTGCGAATCCTATCGCTCAAGCAGCTTGTGCTGCGGATTGCTTGGCCGCTTCATCAGGATTTTCCCTAGATTCTTTATTTTGGTGTGGCGGATGTCAGGGAAGCCTCTATCCTTTTACAGGGTCCGTAACGGCCCATGTGGGGGGTGTACAAGCCAGTCTTTTGGTGCTTGAGCGTATGATTGCCAAGTTACACAGGGAAGGACTTTTATGGGGTACCATGGGTCGTGAGGGTTGGTGTGATCGTTACCCCATGCCTGTGCTGAAAAAGACCCAATATAAAACTCAAATGCTTTATCCAGTTCCATCCACGGCGTCCCGGCAATGCCATCCTTTGGGACGCAGTGAAGCTCTTTGGGCTAGTGGGAAGGAGTTTCCCTACCAAGGGGAAGATTTTGGATATTTAATTTGGAGGAAACGTAATTGTTGTCTTCTTTAGATTTCTTTGGAATTAATTCTTTAATCCGTGGATTTGTCTTTATTGCAGGTTCATGGATCTTTATGGAATCGGGTTGTGCTGAGAATTCTTCTATGAAGAGTACTTATGACAGGGGTTTAGCCTTTGCAGAAAATCTTCAAAAAACATCTGATCCAAAAAGTCCCTTTGCTAAGCTCATGAAGGATAAGGGTCTCTCCTTGGACGGCTCCCTCACACAAGCGGCGTGTGCCTGTAATGCTCAACATGATCACGAAGGTAAGATGTCAAAGGGTTTATCTATAACCGCCTCGGATGTTCCCCCCACTTCAAAAGCCGAAGAACGAAAAGAAACACTTTTGATTTTTGTCTCCCTGTCCATGCCCATAGAAAGCTTGAAATCCCTTTTGAGGGACGCCGAAAAACAAAGAGCTGTTCTTGTGATACGGGGCCTCCGCCACAATTCCTTTAAGGAAACAGCGATCTTTTTACAAGAACAGGGCTTAACGTCATCTACCGGTATGGAGATCAATCCGGATTTGTTTGATAAATACGGGATTACAAAGGTTCCTGTGTTTGTGATGGTCAAGGATGGCAAAGAAGAAAACCGTTTATCTGGGAATGTCTCATTAGCATTTGCTTCTCAGAAGTTAAGAAAGGATTCATGACGTGAGACATGGAGTTTTTCTTTTCATCATGACGTTGCTGTATTCGGAAGGACGTTCGGATTTATCTTCGGCCTATACTAAGGGCACGGCATTTTCCACATCCAAACAAGTGGATGTGGTCTCTAAAACATCATCCACTAAAACGAGTGATATTCCTGGATTTAAAGGAACATTATCTGACAGCTCCTTTGATGAAAAATCCTTGGGAGAATCAGCTGCCAATGCATCATCCAGTCACGAAGCATCGAAGTATATTACGCGTCATGCACGAGATAGGAAACATTTCACCCTTAATCCGGAGAATGATCCCCTGGTTGTGAATGCCAACAAAGCTATTATTAATCCTATGAAAACTATGGGTGAGATCATCATTGAAGAAGATGAGAAGAAAGAAGGCGAAGAAGGGAAGGAGTTTACATGTTTGGAGGGAGGCGAAGAATTTCAGTCAGTTTGTTCAAGAACTTTGCTTGTGGAATTAAAGGTTACACCTGAAAAGGTCACTATATGGCCACGGTATTGTCCAGGTCACGATCATCAATCATCAGAAAATGAGGGGTTGGAAAACGGTGTTTGGAGATGCCAAGGATGTTGTGGAGGAGAAATAACAATTGATCGACCTAAGAGAGTAGATGTTATTCGAGAAGAATGGATTGATACATGTAAAGAATTGGAATCCAATGCGGATAAAGGAATTTGTCGCTATGTTTCAGTCGAAAAAGGTAATAAAGAAACCCATATTATAAATGGTGAACCGGTAAATCGAGACAGCTGGTGGGAGAAATATACTTATGCCTGCTTGAAAGAATCTGGTGATCAGTGTTCTTCGCTTAAAGCGCGGGGATGTATTCAAAAAAAATCGCAGTGTGTTGAAACACAAGGAGATGTCTGTGTTCAATGGAAGCAGACATTTGTGTGCCCTTCAGTAAAGAAGTCTCGCAAGCGTTATAAACTCAAAGGTGATAAATCTCCTTTTTGTATGACAGGAAATTGCGTAGATGCCTCTTATGAGGCGAATACAGAACTGTTTGATGCCATGAGCCATCTATATGTGTTGAGCGAGGCTCAAAAGGATATCCGTGCAAACATTGGTGTGTTTAAAGGTCAGGGTAGGGCTTGTCGTAAGAATTGCGTAGGTTTTCGAGATTGCTGTACTACAGGAAAGGGATGGGGTGTCTCTATGAGTCTTGCAGAGTGTAATGGCGAAGAAAAAGAACTTGCTGAGTGGCGTACTAAAAATCGATGTGTGTTGGTGGGCACTTATTGTGCTGAAAAAGTTCTGGGTGTGTGTATACGTAAAAAAACAAGCTTTTGTTGTTTTGGAACGAAACTTTCCAAGCTGATTCAAGAGCAGGGTAGGGGGCAGCTTGGTCTTGGATGGGGAGATCCCAAAGAACCTGATTGTCGAGGTCTTTCACCGGAAGAATTAAGTCGTTTAGATTTCTCACGCATGGATCTGTCACCCCTGTATGCGGATATTCAGGCCAATTTTAAACCGCAGTCTTCGGAGAAATTGGCAAAGGAATTAAATCTGGATAGCGTCCGAACTAACATGGCCCAACTTGCACACAAGATGACTATCCCTTCAGAAGTATCAGAAAAGGATAAGAAAAAATGATACAAGGAAAATGGATAGTTCTGACTCTTGTTTTGTATGGTTTTCTTAACCCTATCAGAGTTTCGGGTGAAGCATCCTTTTACAAAGATTCAGGACGCGGGTGGCATTGGTATGAGAAAATACCGACGCCTATTGATGAAGATCTGGATGATAAGGAGAAACCTGCATCCGTTCCCCGAACCATCCCATCCCAAAAACAGGTGCACCCTTCCGCTAGTGATATTGTGGCACGTTATAAAAAAGAACTGGAAAATCGTATGGCCACGGCGTGGATTCATCCAACCCCTCAAAATGTCAAAGCTTATCAAGAGATGCAAAAGGACATGTTAGATCGATCCAAGGTCTTTAGTGATGTGTGGATGAAAAGTGTCTTTACGAACCCTCGTTTGGATCACTCTTTGCAGAGTCCTGTGAATCAAAAAGCTGTTCATGTGCAGTTGGATCTTAAAAAACAGAAAACTGAAACCTTGATGAAAGAGCTATCAAAGTCTTATGGTCTTTTCTTTTTCTTCAGTACATCCTGTGAATATTGCAAGGTCTTTGCTCCCATCGTAAAGCAGTTTTCCAGCGTTTATGGGTGGGATGTTATTCCTATTAGTATGGATGGCAAAAAGATCGAGATCTTCCCACAGACCGTACCGGATAATGGTCTTTCTGAGAAGTGGGGAATTTCAGTGTTGCCGTCTTTGTATGCAGTGAACCCCACTACAGGACATGTCATTCCCGTTGCTCACGGAATGACTAGTCTCGATCAGATGGAAACACGGATTTTGGCACTTACGGAGGATTCTTATGGAGCACGCTAAGGCTGGCCGACTTTATTGGCTTATATTTGTGTTTATTATGTTTGGGATACTTATTTCATCTCCTTGCAAAGCCGGTATCTCCAATGATCTTATGGTTTTTTTTAAGAAAGTAGGAACCTCAAGTAATGTAACAACTTCTGGGTCTTACCGGGATCAAACGGCAGGCTATTATACCGGTGGAAGCATCAGTGCTCGCAATGGTACACGCAATGCCCAAATGGCAACGATTCAAATGCCAGGGTTTCGCGCAGGATGTGGGGGTATCGATTTATGGACTGGTGGATTTTCCCATATCAGTGCTAGTGAAATTGTTGAAATGCTAAGGAACATTGGATCTAGTGCAGCTTCATATGCTTTTATGTTGGCCGTCCAAACAGTCTCTCCACAGATCTATAATATAATGAACGAGCTTAATGCATTAGCTACCCAAATTAATCAAACCAACATTAACAGTTGTGAAGTTGCCGCTACGGCCTTAGGAGGTATTTGGCCTAAAAGCGATCAATCCAGTAAGCATTTGTGCCAAACCATGGGAACTAATCTTGGAGCTTTTTCGGATTATTCTGCGGCACGTCAAGGATGTGGATCAAAAGGAGATCGAGAAAAGGTATTTAAGGGAAAAAGTGATGATCCACGGTATAAGGATATGCTTGTTGGGGAATTTAATTTGTCATGGAAAGCCATCCAGGCAAACTCATTTTTAAGTTCAGACAAAGAACTTGCTCAACTTTTTATGACATTAGTAGGGTCTATTATTGTTCGTAAAAACAAAGATAATTTTGATGTCATTACGTTGAATGGGTATGCAGATCGTGATGATTTATTAGTGGGTTTGTTGAATGGTGGCGAAACACCAATATACAAATGTGATACGGAGGCGTGTCTAGCCCCAACCTTAGGTACAATTAACTTACAAGAAAAAACAGGTTTACTACGCAAGACCCATACCATTCTCGAAGTACTAGTAGATAAAATTTACGATGATACAGCCATTACCACAGAGGAAAAGGACTTTTTAAATTCCACTCGTCTTCCTATATACAAAATGCTTAATGTGACTACAGCATACCGTAAAGGGTATGCACCTGTAGATATTCATCAATATGCAGATCTGATTGCCAATGACATTCTCTATAAGTATGTACTGGAGGTCATTGACATCGTTCATGACAGCTTAACTCAGTTGAAGTCAGCCCAAGTAGATGATGCCCATGTTGATCGTTTCTTACAACAATTGCGATTTGCGCGAGAACGAATTAATCAACGTCGTCAAAGTGCCTATCAACAAATGGATAGCACGCTCTCCTTTATTCAAGCCACTCAACTGATTGAAAAGCAACTGCATTCGATGTTTGGGAATGTAGCGGACGATCATAACTGGATGTAAGACTTCTCATTTTTAAATAAGGATCATCGCAATGGCCTATGACATTCATACGTTTGGAAATGGAGAAATTCTCAAAGGGGTTTTTGATGCGATTGCCATGTGTCTCAATGGTCACGATGGAACGTTGTTTGAACCCTTAAAACGTCTAGGACTGATCCTTGGAACTTTTTGGGCAGCGATCTATGCCATCTATGGGAATCAAATGAAGGCGTTCACTCATTGGATTATTCCCATGACAATTATAATGAATCTCTTATTTGTTCCTTCGACAAGTCTTTGGATTCATGATCCTGTGACGAAATACCATCAAAAGGTAGATCATGTTCCGTACGGATTAGCAGCTTTTGCCGGATATGTGAGCAAGATAGGATTTCATCTGACGGAGCAGATTGAAAAAGTATTTTCCATGCCTGATGATTTACGATACCAAAAATCAGGATCTCTATTTGCTTCTAATATTATTCAGCAAGCGAAGACGTTTCATATTACCAATGATACTCTTGCTGAAAACATGAAAAGCTTTGTAGGTCAATGTGTGATGTATGATGCAATGTTGGGGAAGAAATACACTCTTCATGATCTCCGTCATACGGATGACATTTGGGATCTTGTGTCTTCAAGAGCTTCTCCCGTACGCTCTTTTATTTGGCGCGATCCAAATCCAGAAGGAAAAGGCCGAGAAGCTCCTGTGATTCTCACATGTGAGGAAGGGGTGAAACGGTTTAACCGTCTTTGGGAGGTAGAATTAGGGAGCGCGCTAAGTATTTATGGAAAGAAAATCTTTGGAAAAAATAGTCTGATCAATGCGAAAGCAGAGCTCGGGAAATATCTTCCATTGTCCTATAAGGCTCTAGGCGATATGTCCAAATCTGCTAGTGAAATTCTTAAGCAAAACATGATGATTTATGCACTTGTGGATGCGTCAGAAGCCACATCTCAAAATCTTGGTAATGCACCTAATTTTGCAACACGGCGGGCTTACCTTCAGCAACGCTCTACTTACGAAACCTTGGGAGCTATGGCTGGAGACACGTTACCCACCATGAAAGCTGTGCTTGAGGCCATTGCCTATGCCTGCTTTTTGTTTGTCATCCCCCTCGCTCTTCTTCCTTTTGGATGGCGCTTTTTATTGTCATGGGGACAGATTCTGTTATGGCTTCAAATGTGGGCCCCCCTTTATGCCATCTTGAACTTTGTGATGACCATGGCTGCACGGTCTAAAACGTTGTCAGGTCTTTCGATCTCCAATGATGCCGGTGTGACCATTGCAAGCTCGGTCGGTATTGCGAACATGAATGCGGATATTGCAGCCATGGCGGGGTATCTCGCCATGAGTATTCCCTTCCTCTGCATTGCCCTTGTAAAGGGTGTGGGATCCTTTGTTCATTTGGCGTCTCATCTGGGCAACGTGGGGCAGGGGGCGGCGAGTACAGCTGCAGGGGAAGTGACGTCCGGAAACTTTAACTACGGCAATATCAGTGAAGGAAACAGTCAAATTTCTAATTCGAGTATGCTATCTCAATCCGTCGCTGCCAGCTATAAATCCGGGGCGTTTCAGTTCTCCGATGGAAGGATGGACATGGCCAGTATGCCCGATGGATCCCAAGTGATGAATATTGGCAATTCCAATCTTCCCATCAGCATTAACGCTGCGGAGTCTTTGAGTGCCCAACAATCCGAGATGGCGACACGGGCCTATCAACAAGGACTGAATCTTTCAGAGAGTTCCTCCCAGAATCTATCCAGTGCGTCCCGCAGTGCGGTTCAACTGAGCCAAGCCCTTGGCAGGATGGAAAGTGCAGGGGATTCATCAAGTCTAGGAATCAGTACAGAACAAAGCCAATCTATTCATAAAGGGGCGAACTTGGTGAGCGATTTTGCCCATCAAAATAACGTAAGCACGGATAAGGCTGCCAGTATCTTGGGAGAAGCAAGTGCTGGTTTAGGTCTTGGAAAAAATTCTCTCTCTATTTCCGGAAAAGGATCCCTCAGTGCACAAGATCAAGAACTGTATCAAAAAGCTCAGAAATTTGCGGAAGATCATAACTTTCAACAAGCCATGCGGGAAGCATCCCAAGCCTCCAAACAACTTTCCCATAATCTTTCCGATGAATCATCACGACGCCTTGCGGAAGATGTGTCTGGGTCTTATGAAAAGGGAATTAGCCAACGCAACGAAGCGTCTAAAAGCTTTAGTCAATCGGACTCATATTCAACCCAAGCATCCCTTACGCGCGCAAATTCAGCCACCATTAATCGCAATGCAAGCCAAGAGTTTGTGGATTGGATGGCAGAGCAACCTGCCGATAATAGTCCGGGACGCCTTGGTCACAGAGGGGCTGGTTACATCATAGCTAATCAACAAGAGCAAGCGACTGCTTATGCCCAAAAGTTCATGGCAGAGAAGGGGCTGACGGCGTCTCAAGGTCTAGGAATGAACCCAAGTCAGCTGAGAAATCACTACGATCAGCAAAGTGCTCATCACATTCATTCAGTCTCAACAAGGGATCTGGATGATGTGCGTTCCCAGGGGAGTGATTTCTCGGCCAATGCAAACAAAGCCCTCACACGAGACGATGTTGAGACCATGCAGAGTGACCACAGGCACGCCATTGAATCAAGTTCCCATAACCTGATGGGTGAGGGTAACAGTGTTAAACAACACCATACTTACGAACAAAGTAAAGGAGTCATCCGACATCTCGGGGAAAGAGGAATCAGCGAAGTAGGAGAGATCGTCGATGATGTGAAAAATATGTGGCCTGGGGAAGCACAGCAGAAATGAACTTAATAGTATTTCGACGACGTGCCGATCGAGCTCAAATAGGAAGGCGATCCTACAACGCTGCTATTCCAATAATCCCGGACGTGAAGAGGTGCGTCCGTACCATGGGAGGGATGAAAGTTTTGGGCATTGCTAAATTTAACCTTCATCTTCATCCAATCAAGAAGGGCAGCTACAAAGATCAGCATGAGCCCATTCTTGATACTAATGTGGTGAAATTCTATAAAAGCACAAACTCCAAGATAGGCGTTAATGAGCGTCAAAGCATGTCGCCACACAAATTTCAGGATGGTTTTCAATATTTTGAAAGCTTCTTTGACGGTGTGCATACGTTTCTTCGAGATATCACTTACTCTATTGATGGTAGCCCCAAAATGATTAACAAAAAACCTATTTTTAAAGAGATTTTGAGAGCCTTAAATGGATAGGATGGAAAAAACAAAAGGTAATCAGAGAATCCGATGAACGATATTACCAATTCAAAAGACTATATGTCGCTTTTTAACGATCTCAAGCGACGTGTGACTTCATCCCGTTATAAATCGGCATTAAGTGTCAACAAGGAACTTATTTTGCTTTACCACCATGTTGGCACACAGATCCTCCAGTCTCAAGCTAAACAAGGTTGGGGAGCCAAGGTGATTGACCAACTATCAAGAGATTTGAGTTCGGAATTCCCAGAAATGAAGGGGTTTTCAACGCGCAACCTGAAATACATGCGTAAATTTGCCCAAGAGTATTCCGATCCAAAATTTGTGCAGGAGGTGCTTGCACAATTAACATGGTATCACAATGTGACGCTTTTGGACAAAATAGCGGATCAGCAAATTCGGTTGTTTTATGTAACGCATGCTATTGAGTACGGTTGGTCACGGAATGTAATGGTTATTCAAATAGAATCATCTCTGCATAAACGCAAGGGACAAGCAATTACAAATTTTAAGGATAAACTACCATCACAACAGTCAGATCTTGCTCATTACACTTTGAAAGACCCCTATATTTTTGACTTTCTAAGCATTGGCGAAGAGGCTCATGAACGAGAAGTCGAAAAAGCTCTTATTCATCATATGGAAAAATTTATTTTGGAACTCGGGGCTGGATTCGCCTTTGTAGGCCGTCAATATCATCTAGAGGTAGGGGATCAAGATTTTTATATCGATTTGCTTTTTTACCATTTAAAGCTCAGATGCTTTGTGGTGATTGAACTAAAGGATAAGGATTTTAAACCAGAATATGCAGGTAAAATGAACTTCTATCTTTCTGCTGTCGATGATCTCATTAAACATGAGAGCGATCAGCCGTCCATTGGATTAATTTTATGCAAAAGCAAAAACAATGTTCTTGCTGAATATACCTTGCGCGATATGACCAAGCCAATAGGGCTTGCAGAATATCGGTTGGAGGAAAGTTTGCCTGAAAACCTAAAAACAGCATTACCTACAATACACGAGCTCGAAGCGGAACTCGCTAGGAATTTAAAAGTCGATGAATAAGAGGAATAGTCTTATGAATGGAAAGAGTAGGATCTCAATCGCTGGAATTTGGTCCGTAGCTTGTGGACAAAATTTACGCAGCATCTTGTTGGGTAAATTATTTAGAAACGAAATTGTCCAACAAGCTGTTGGATAACTTCTATACCGTGAGACAATAGATAAGATGACTACGTATTCTGACGTTTTTACCCAAGGGGGTCAGACTCAACTTCATAAATTGAGGATGATCCAACAAGTCATCGGATCCACGTTTAAAGCGGGACTTTGGGTCTTTCTCATTTCTTTTGTTGTGCTCATTTATAAAGATCACATGTGGCAGGAATTATGGTTTTTGCTGTGTTACGCCAAAGCGTATCTTCGCATTGAGCACATGAGTTTTCTCCCTTATGAATTCTTTGACTCCTCCATGATCGTAAACAAGGATGGAAGTATTCATGATGTTCGGGATGCATGGATGCTTCGTCAAGATCATATGCATGCTATGATGCTGATGATCCTCTTATCTTTCATGAAAAAACTTCTCCAGAGTCTCCTTATTGCTGCTGTGAGTGTTGTTGTTATTTCTTGGTTTTGGGTGAACCGCGGACGAAAAGGCAAAGAAACAAAGATCCTTAGTGGTGCGACCATGATGAGTAAACAGGATCTTCTTAAACGCATTCAGAAGAAAAAGCTCGCAGGTAACATTACCATTGCAGGCGTTCCATATATTTTAGACAGTGAGACGGAGCATACCCTTATCGTAGGGACGACAGGGTGCGGTAAGACCAATGCCATGAATGAACTTCTTCTTCAAATCCGAGAAAACAAAGGCAAAGCAGTAATTGTGGATACAACAGGGTCCTTTATTCAACATTTTTACGATCCGACACACGATATTCTTCTAAATCCTCTGGATGATCGTTCTGCGCACTGGAATTTGTGGAAAGAGTGTACAGAGGATTACCTCTTTGATAACTTTGCCGAATCCATGATCCCCCAAACGGGGCATGACCCTTTTTGGGCGAATTCAGCAAGGACAGTTGTCTCCACTGCAGCAAAAACACTTGGGAATCAGAACATTCATGATATGGATGAACTTCTCCATATTCTTTTGAAGGGATCCTTGAAAGAAGTCTATCCGTATTTCAAAGGAACAACAGCAGCAAGCATGATGGATCCTGAGTCTGAAAAGACTGCACTCTCTATTCGGTCAACCATCGCTGCTGCCATGAAATCTTTTGATTTTCTTGCGTCGCAAAGTGAGAACTCCTTCTCGATTCAAGAGTGGGTTCAAGATCCGGCTCAGAAGGGATTTCTTTTCCTTGGAACCACACCGGAACAAAGGTCCACCATGGTGCCCCTTTTGACAGCGTGGCTCAGCCTTGCCAATAAAGCTATTATGGGGAAAACGAATGATGAAAAAATATGGTTTTTTGTGGATGAACTTGCATCACTAAATAAGCTTCCCGATCTTCCAAAAGCCCTTGCAGAGGTGCGTAAATATGGGGGATGTTTTGTTCTTGGACTTCAAACGCTCTCTCAAATTGATGATCTTTATGGTCAAAATGGCAGTCGCACGATTTGTGGTCTTACTGGAACCAAAGTCATCTTTCGAACGCCTGATAGCCACACAGCCAAACGCATGTCAGAGTTTCTTGGAGAACAAGAAATTGTCGAAGCGAGCGAGAGTGTATCCTTTGGCGCCCATCAAATGAGGGACGGGGTAAGCTTATCAGACCGTAAAAGTCAAAAGCCCTTGATTCCCTATACCGAACTCATGCGGCTTCAAAATCTGGAGTCCTATCTCCAACTTCCTCGTGATTTCCCCATCACCCAAGTGACCTTTACCTATCACACGATGGAAAAAATTCAAGAAGCCTTTGTGAAGAAAAAAACCTCTTCAGAGAACTGATGGTGCAATTACCAGCTGCATTCTCTCATCGGTAATATTGCCTTGTTTTCTCCAAAATACGCTAAGTGTGTTGCATTTCATTTCAAAAGTGGGATACATAATCAATGATTATGGGATTACGCGTTCATATTTCATTGGTTGCTGCTTTAATTTTTTGCGGAACATCATTAAAATCTCAAGAAAGAGATATTAACCATTCCTCAAAAGACAAAGCTTTAACTACCCATTCCTCCTCAGCAGTTAATCCTGGAGATTC
>Ga0172373_10003186_pt1 | contig 24307 bp, 22 predicted proteins | sample Lak10m_2_FD_114546 | JGI IMG/M metagenome (GOLD analysis project Ga0172373, IMG submission 114546) | Freshwater microbial communities from Kabuno Bay, South-Kivu, Congo - kab_092012_10m | ecosystem: Environmental > Aquatic > Freshwater > Lake | place: Democratic Republic of the Congo...
TGAAAAACAACTGTATTCAGTTTTTGAAAATCTGCATTATCCTTCACCGCTTGCTAAGGAGCAGGACTGTGCCTGGATCAGGCGGGCCAGAACCGTGGGAATCAACGTCAGAACCATCGGCAACTTCTGGTCGGTAATCCCGTACAGTATGACGCTGCCCTCCGCACAGCAGGCTATTCATCTGCTCCCTGTATTTGAACCGGGCGTGGTGTCGAGTCTCTACGGACCAACCAGCTGGAATATCAATCCGGAATTCTTCAGTCAGGAACTCTGCCATGCGTTCCCTCATCTTGATACTGTTGAAAAACAACTGTCGCTGGTGGTCGGACTGCTGCATCTCACCGGCAGGGTAGTCGGGGTGGATGTAATCCCGCACGTTGACCGGTATGCCGAGCAATCGCTGGCCAATCCCGGTCTATTCGAGTGGATCAGAAGAAAAGACCGGCGGATTTACAGCCACCACGCCGAATTGTATCTTGACGTATGCTTCATTTTACACGATTATCTGAAGTACAAGGGCAGCGCAACACCCGGTCTCGTTCTGCCGTATTCCCCTGCTGATTTTTTCGAGCAATGGAAGGAGGAGGACCGGCTGCTGCTCATGTTCGGAGCCTCCGACGACTATGCCGGCCGACTGAGCCGGCGACAGGAAATGGTTGAGCTCCTGTACAGGGCAGGACTGGAAACGCTGCCAGCCACCATGGGGCCACCATACAGGGGTATTGAGGTGGATCCGGATCCGGACGCCGTTAACATAGACGAAGAAGGCAGAATCTGGAGGGATTTCCGGTTCACCAACCCCGGGAAATTCTCGCGTGTATTCGGTCCACTCACCAGATACAAACTGTATGAACCCAAAAACAACAATGCAGACTGGGAGCTCGATTTCGAGGCGCCCAATGTAAGGGCCTGGGATTACGTTTGCGGGCACTACAAACAGGTACAATCTGCTTTCGACTTTGATTTTATGCGGGGCGATATGTCGCACGTACAGATGCGCCCGGAAGGCACTCCACCCAACCCCGACCGGTATTACGACCTGCTTGCGGCTGTCAAATTGAGCATCCTGCCCGAAAAACCGTATTTCGGCTATTTTGCAGAAAGTTTTCTAGCGCCTCCGGGTGAAATGGCCTATGGCGACGAATGCGACCACCTGGAGGGTTCACTCGCTGACTCGGCACTCGGCGACCTGCAGTCGGAACCGGTGGGTACTGCCCGGTTTGTCTCGGAACTGGCCCGGTATGATGAAGTACTGCGAACCAGGGAATTTGCACCGAACTTCACCCTTATGACCGCCGACAAGGATGATCCCAGGTTCGACAAGTTTTACACAAACGGGAACGAAACCAGATATTTTATCGGACTGTTTCTCACTGATATGCCCTCGTATATGGCACTGGGCTTCGAATGCAGGGATCTGCATCTCTCTCCTGCACCCAATGAACATTATACCAAATTGTATGTTTTCAGGGAGTCACGTGGCCCAAAAGCAACTTCAGGACCATACATCTGGGGCAAAAACGAGCAACTGTATCAGCGCCTCAACAGGCAAAAGAGCCTGTCAGAAGAAATTTTCAGCGAAATAAGGGAAGCAGACACCCGTTGGCTTGCTCCGCCTGACTACACCGGCTCCGGAAAAGTAATAGCGTGGACGCAAAATTCTGATGCGCGCTATATCTTTGCAGCCAATCTGCATCAGGAAAATTCACGCCCCATCGAATTCGATTTTCCCGCAGACAACTGGAAACTGCTGTTCTCCTCTGTTTTCGGGACTCCTGCCGAACGAAACGCCGCATTACCCGGTACGGTTCTCGGGGCAGGAGAGTGTCTTGTTTGGAAAAAAGCCTGATAATCAGCACAATAACTGACGCAACTTTGCGTTTTAATGATGAACTTGGTTTCAAAACTGTCTCTAAATATGAAAAACTGGCAAAAATTCATTGCTTTCGCCCTCATGGCGGCTCTCTTCGTGTTGGAATCCTGCAACCGCGGCTACGGATGCCCCGGCGCTGACCTTTAAATCAGATTTCACACAAAATAATGGGTAATATTACCTGGATACCCGTCAGTACCCGACAACAGGTGGATGATGTGGCAGTACGGTCTGAAACACAACCCTGTCTCATTCTCAAACACAGCACTACCTGCAGCATCAGCGCTATGGCCAAATACCGCCTCGAGGATGACTGGTCTTTCGGATCCGACGAGCTCGAAGCGTACTATCTCGACTTGCTCAGTCATCGCGATGTTTCTGCGTACATCGCTGAAAAGTTCTCCGTTCACCACGAATCGCCACAAATTTTGCTGATTCGGAACGGAGAGTGCCTTTTCGATGCTTCTCATTTCGATATCACTGTCTCCGAAATCAGGGAAGCACTTTGATGGCTGATTTGTTACTGACGATTCCGACTCACTCCCGCGAATCGTCAGTAACAAATCAAGGTAAATGCTGTTCTTTTCGTATTTTTGTACAATGTATCACATACGGATAGTCTGGCGTTTTCTTTTTTTTATTTGCTATACCAGCTGGATAGTCGCCAGAATATGGTCTGCCAATTTCTTTTACGGTACGAATATGGCTCGTTCTATGCGCATCAGACGTGTGTGGGCCGACAAACTTCTGCACAACGTTGGTGTAAATATACATATTGCCGGAACTCCACCATCCTTTCCCTGCATCATTACAGCCAATCACCGGTCTTACATTGACCCCATACTGATGTTGCGCGATGTGGATGCTTTTCCCGTTGCCAAGGCGGAGATCGCCAGCTGGCCTGTCATAGGCAAAGGAGCTGCAATGGCCGGAATACTCTATCTCCGCAGAGAAGACGCCAAAAGCAGAGCCGGAACACTGACGGATATACAGCAGGTTGTTCAGCAGGGGCATCCTGTCATAATCTTTCCTGAAGGTACCACCTCGGGGCTTCCGGGAACCCTTCCCTTCAAGCCCGGGGTATTCAGACTGGCATCAAGGGCCGGGATACCCATCGTACCAGTAGCGATTTGTTTCCACAATCCGCTCGACTACTGGGTCGGAAAAGAAGGCTTCCTCAGCCATGCTGCCCGCAGATTCCGCGAAAAAAATATACAGGTTACGCTGCATTACGGTGATGCAATCACAGCCACAGATCCGGATGATTTGTCGCACCATGCCAGAAACTGGATTAACGGACACCTTTCAGATGATCTGTCACCCCGATAACAAGGTGTTTTTTTCAGATTATCATGGAAATTGTGACAAGAAAGGGTTACCTTTGCGCCCGCTTCGGCTCCGTAGTTCAACGGATAGAATGTAGGTTTCCGGAACCTAAGATAGTGGTTCGATTCCACTCGGGGCTACTTTAACAAACGCAATCAATTGATTATCAAATGTCAGTTGCTTGCGTTTTTCTTTTTTGGTATTTTTCAGGTATTTTGTGACAGCATAAGAAAATGCAAATGTCGGGGGGCGTCAGGTATATTCATCAGATATATCCTAATTTTGCAACGCCAATCCCGATCGTTTCTGTAAAAGTTAACACGTTTTCGCAATGAAAATTTCAAAATTCAATATTGCCCTTCTGGTGCTGGCAGTTTTCATGACCTACATGACCTGCAAAAATTTCAAGGAAACCAAATTGACTGACGTTCCGCCCCCGGCTGCCCAGAATGTGGAAACGTATTCCAGCAAAGGATATAATCTGCGCGCCTCCCATGTAATTGACGGCAGCAACCCCGATACAGCCGGTATATTCCAGGTCAAAAAAGCACCCGCAAGAGTGGACGTCCCCTGGCGTCAGGTAGCTCCCCCGAGCACCAGCCGCCGTGCATTCCTGTCAACAGGATGGTGGAAGCCTGTATTTGCCTATCAGGGATCAGACACCACAGTACACCTGAACTATGTCAATAAAACGCTTCAGTTCCGGGAAGACCAGACTTTCGATATCATTATCAAGGGCAAAGTAGCTGAAACCGGACACTGGGCCATGGAAGAGGAAAAGAAAATTCTGTACCTGTCCTGCAATGATACTTATTTCAACAATACCTGGCGTGTACAGGAAAACGGCTTCCGGTTGGTATTTATCGGCAACACCGATCTGAATGTAACCGGTATTCAGATTCGCCTGGATGGCTCCAAAACACCGCCTTCTGCCCAATAACAAATAAATCTATGAAAAATCTGTTCTTTGGTATCCTGATTGTGCTCTCTGTCACTTCATGTGCAGATAGCCATAATAATGCAAAATCCGGCCCTATGAGTAACCCCGACCTCCCGGAATGGGCGTCTGACGCTGTTCTCTACGAGTGTAATATCAGGCAGTTCTCACCCGAGGGAAATCTCGCCGGAGTGACCGCACAGATTCCGCGCCTGAAAGAACTCGGCATTGATATTATCTGGCTGATGCCCGTTCATCCGATCGGACTGAAAAACAGAAAATCGGGCCCCGAAGATCTCGGAAGTCCGTACTCTGTTCGCGACTACTACGCCATCAATCCCGATTTCGGTACCAAAGATGACCTCAGAAAACTTGTCACTACAGCCCATGATGCAGGTCTGAGGGTGATCATGGACTGGGTACCCAACCATACCGCCTGGGATGCCGTCTGGATGGAGCAGCACCCGGAATACTACAGCAAAGTAAACGGACAGTTTACTGCTCCGCTGAACGAACACGGAGGCTCTACAGGCTGGGACGATTGTGTGGACCTGGATTACAGCAACCCCGCACTCCGAAAGGCCATGATAGAAGCCATGCAGTACTGGATAAAAGAATTCGATATTGACGGTTACCGCGTGGATATGGCCGGTTTGGTACCCAATGATTTCTGGCAGGAGGCTTATCCGGCACTCGACAGTCTTAAAAAGGTGTTCATGCTTTCTGAGTGGCAGGACGAACCAGGCCACTTCTCCTCCGCCTTCCACGTCAACTACGGCTGGAAATGGAAGGACGTAACAAAAGATATTGCCGCCGGAAATCAGAATGCCATCGCACTCGATACCCTGCTTACTTTCCTGAACAACCGGTACCCGTCAGGTTACTCTCAACTTTTTTTCACCCAGAATCACGACGAAAACTCGTGGTCAGGTACTGAAAATGAGCTCTACGGCCCGGCAGCTGATGCGTTCAATGTGCTCATGTTCACCTGGCAGGGTTTTCCGATGATCTACAGCGGACAGGAAGACGGACTGGACAGGCGACTGCCATTTTTTACAAAAGATCCAATCAAGTGGGGTGCTTTCCAGAAAACGCCCTTTTTCCAGAATCTGTGTGACCTCAGGCACCATAACAAAGCCCTCAGATCGGGCAGGGAAGGTGGCCCGCTGGTCAAAATACCCACCGACAAGGACGACAGGGTATATGCTTTTACCCGCGAAAAAGACGGCGAAAGGGTAGTGGTTGTGATGAATCTGCACAAGGAACCCTGTGAAGTAACGCTCAGGCCCGATGAGCACACCATTGGTTCTTACCTGAATCTGTTCGGGGCCAGTACCATACAGGTCACGCCCGATATGCAGCTCAATCTGAAACCATGGGAATACCTCGTATTTACCAATAAACTTCAGGATTAAATGAAGATTCTGGTCGTCAGGTTTTCTTCTATCGGCGATATTGTACTGACAACTCCCGTTACGAGGTGCCTGAAAAAGCAACTCGGCGCAGAAGTGCACTTCCTGACGAAAAGTTCGTTTTCATCCATTCCCCTTTCAAATCCCTGTATTGACAAGGTGTACGCTTTTAACAGGGATATTTCGGAGGTAACAGCCGCGCTGAAAGCTGAGGAGTATGACTTCATCGTTGACCTGCACCATAATCTCCGCTCACTGCGGCTAAAACTGGCATTGGGGAAACCGGCGGCTTCATTCAACAAACTCAACACCGGGAAGTGGCTGAAGGTGAATCTGGGTATTGACTGGCTTCCTGCAGTCCAAATAGTGAATCGCTATCTGGATACCGTTGCCGGACTCGGGGTAGTCAACGACGGTGCCGGACTCGATTATTTCATTCCTGAAAAGGATGCGGTGATACCCGCTGATTTGTCACCCGTGCTGTCTCAACCTTACCTGGCGTTTGTCATTGGCGCAACACACCCTACCAAGCGACTTACCCGGGAAAAAATGCTCGAAATATGCCGTAAAATCGAAATGCCTGTGGCTGTTCTGGGTGGCAAACAGGAAGCAGCCGATGGAGAATGGCTAGGAGCAAACGCCGGGAGTCACGTGGTAAATCTCTGCGGTCAGCTGAACCTGAATCAGTCGGCCTCCGTGGTGCATCAGTCGGCTCTGGTGGTTACGCACGACACAGGACTCATGCACATTGCAGCTGCCCTGCACAAACAGATTATCTGTATCTGGGGCAACACCATTCCTGAATTCGGCATGTATCCTTATTACCCGGAGGGTATGAACCGCCATACCAGTATACAGGTATCCGGACTTCGCTGCAGGCCCTGTTCAAAAATTGGCCACTCCGAATGCCCCAAAGGACATTTCAGATGTATGGTGGAACAGGATACTGATCTGATTATCAGGCAAATACATGTCATGTCAGAGTCTTAGATCCTCCACCTGAACGCCCGGATATTTACTTTTGTCAAAACTGAAATAGGAAGCTCCGAGGGCTTTGTTGGGCGTAAAGCGCGTGATAGCAAAAGTGTATCTCGATCCATCCTTGGCAAAGGCCTTGATTTGCTGGATAGAACCGGCGTTCTCGTTGATACTCACCCTGAACTTCGAATATTCCGACTTCCTGTCAACAGGCTTGAACTCGATTTCCGTAATAATTTGTGTACCTTCGGCCACATTGTCGGTGATGGCATAGATAAAATCGCCCTTCTGGTAACGCTTGAGCAGCTCTTTGGGCGTCATAAAGCCGGCGTCCTGACTACCGGGATCCGAATTGGAAACCTGCACCTCATTGTTTTTTTTCAGGTAAACCCAGGTTGTTTTCCGGTCGTCAATAATCAGCTGGTCGTTCATATCGAGCCTGAATTTCTCTCCTTCCTGTCCGATAGTACCTTTCTGGGTTTGTTTGGCCTGTTGTGGCACCTCGATACCAAGCGTGAAAGCTGCTTCGAATGATTTGTATCCCTCATACTTTTTTCTGATTTTGTCGAGGACCTTGCGCGCCTCCGGGTCGCTCTGTTCGGCGGAAGCCTGAGCGGTCAGCGAGCAGGAAATGAAGGAAAAAAACAGGGCGGTAAATATGGTTTTTGTGCTCATGGGAAACTGGATTTCATGTATTAACGCAGGAATAGCACATTTTGTGCAAAAAGAGGGCAAAAAAAATGCCGGGCGCTCAAAAACATGCACGCCCGGGAGTGATCACATGGGAAAGAATTAGAGCTTGTTCAGGATTCTCTCGCCGAGTCAAAAACGGCTCATTTTTCCCCATTTTTCACCTTTTTTCAGTTACTTAGCACCGGCTATGCGCCTTCAAAAACGCAAAAACTGACAAAAAATCAGCCTGTTTTTGCCAACGGCAGAGAATCCTGATCAAGCTCTTACATATTGGCTATGATTTCGGAGCCGAATTCTGAACATTTCAACTTGGTGGCACCTTTCATCAGGCGCTCAAAGTCGTAAGTAACACGTTTTTTGCGGATACTGCGCTCCAGACCTTTCACGATCAGTTTGGCAGCTTTGTCCCAGCCCATATATTCGAGCATCATCACGCCCGAAAGAATGACGGAAGCCGGGTTAACCATATCTTTACCTGCATATTTGGGGGCAGTGCCGTGTGTGGCTTCAAAGATGGCGTGACCGGTAATATAATTGATATTGGCACCCGGAGCGATACCGATTCCGCCTACCTGTGCGGCCAGTGCATCGGAAATGTAATCGCCGTTCAGGTTCAGTGTGGCGATAACATCGTATTCTGCCGGACGAAGGAGAATCTGCTGCAGGAAAGCATCGGCGATAACATCCTTGACGATGATTTTGCCGGCAGCTACAGCTTCAGACTGTGCCTTGTTGGCGGCTTCCTCTCCTTTATCAGCCTTGATTCGGTCGTACTGAGCCCAGGTGAAGACCAGGTGTCCGTACTCTCGTTCGGCCAGTTCGTAACCCCATTCCTTGAACTTGCCCTCGGTAAACTTCATGATATTGCCCTTGTGAACAAGCGTGAGTGATCTCTTCTTGCTCTTGATGGTGTAATCGAGGGCCGAGCGAACAAGGCGTTCAGTACCTTCCTTTGATACCGGCTTGATACCGATACTGGAGGTTTTGGGGAAGCGAATCTTCTTTACACCCATTTCCTTCTCGAGGAATTCCATTACTTTGGCCACTTCAGGAGTACCGGCCTGGTATTCGATACCTGCATAGATATCTTCCGTGTTTTCGCGGTAAATCACCATGTCAACCAGTCCGGGTTCTTTCACGGGACTCGGAACGCCTTTAAACCACCTTACCGGGCGCACGCACGCGTAAAGATCGAGTTGCTGACGCAGTGCCACGTTCAGCGAGCGGATACCGCCGCCAACCGGGGTAGTAAGCGGGCCCTTGATCGCCACCTTGTATTCGTCAATTACCTTCAGGGTTTCATCCGGGAGCCAGTTGCCAGTCTGGTTGAAAGCTTTTTCGCCAGCCAGCACTTCTTTCCAGAAAATTTTCTTCTTGCCCTTGTAGGCTTTTTCAACAGCTGCATCGAGTACACGAACCGATGCCGCCCAGATATCCGGACCCGTGCCGTCCCCTTCAATAAAAGGAATGACCGGATCGTTGGGAACCTTCAGTTTCCCCCTTTTAATAGTAATAGCAGAACCTTGCATTTTGCAGAAAATAGAATCGTTAGAGAAAGGTGGTTTATTGGAGGCGCAAAATTAAAATGCAAATCATTACTATTAATTAAATTTATGGATGATTTACGGCATAAATTGAACTTTAACTATATGATTTTAGTCATATAAAAGGTACTTCTGCCTGATTCGCCGGAAAATATCCAGATCCCACTGCCATGTCTGCCTGATTTCTGCCTCCGAGCAGCCATCCTGAATCATCATTCTGAGCTGGTCGGAGCCACTCAGTTTGTCAAGGAACTTGTCTTCCCTGAAAAATGAGCGCTTGTCGGGGAAGCGATACCATTCATCAAGCAACCAATCAAGATTGATCTGCCGGTTCCGGCGCAGACTGTCTGTTGACACATTCCTGAAATCGCGGCCGCGGCAAACACTTCCTTCATAAAGCGGCGTTTTGTTGCCCTCGTTGGCCCCTGTAACAAATGTAAATGTACCGGTCACCGACTGTGGGTGGCCGATCACCTCGAAGGGCCAGTCGGTACCCCTGCCAACACTGAATGTGGTTCCTTCAAACAGGCAAAGAGAAGGGTAGAGCAGGACAGACCGCGTGGAGGGCAAATTGGGAGATGGTTTTACAGAAAGTTCCCAGGGAGTATCGTGGCGATAGTGGAGACACGGTATGACCTTCAAATCGAGCAGATAGCCCTTGTTAATCCAGTTTTCTCCCCTGAAAAGCAGGGCCAGTTCACCCACAGTGCATCCGTGTACCACGGGCAGCGGGGCAATACCCACGAAAGAGGTAAATCTCGTATCAAGCACCGGTCCGTCAACATAATGCCCGTTGGGGTTGGGCCTGTCGAGCACTATCAGCGGCTTTCCGTTCTCTGCACAGGCCTCCATGACATAAAAAAGGGTGCTTATATAGGTGTAAAAACGCGCTCCTACGTCCTGAATATCGAATATGACCACATCCAGTCCGTCAAAATCGTCGGGTACCGGTTTCCTGCGTTTGCCATACAGTGAAATGACCGGTGCTCCGGTGCGCAGATCGGCACCGTCGCGTATTTCCTCTCCGGCATCGGCCTTGCCCCGAAAACCGTGTTCGGGAGCAAAAATTCTGGCGACGCAGACGCCCAGACTGTTCAGGGTATCACAAAGGTGGCTTTCACCTGACAGAGAGGTATGATTTACTACCAGTCCGGCCTGTTTGCCCGCCAGCAAAGGAAGCAGCACCTCCAGTCTTTCGGCACCAACAACAACCCTTTCCTGCGCACTGATGCCAAAACTCCCAAAAAACCAAAATAAAACAAAAAATTTTTTCAAACAATTCGTGTTTTGTATTACATTTGCAGGGACAAACTGTTCCCCCACAAATATCAGTGTTTTTGCAAAAAAAGCCCGATTGTATTGTATTATTGACATTGAAACCACGGGTGGCACAGCCCGGAACGAGCGCATCACCGAGATAGCGATTGTTGTCCACGATGGCAGGCAGGTGGTTGATACATTTTCAACGCTCATCAATCCCGAACGAAGTATTCCCTGGAATATTACGCAACTGACCGGAATTACCAATGATATGGTGGCTGGCGCCCCTCGTTTTTTCGAGGTTGCCCGACAGATTGTCGAGTTGACAGAGGGCAAAATATTCGTGGCACACAATGTAAACTTCGACTACAGTTTTGTCAGAGAGGAATTTTCCCGGCTGGGCTTTGAGTTCTCGCGGCGGCAGTTGTGTACTGTCAGACTGGCCAGAAAGGTATTTCCCGGACTTCCGAGCTACAGTTTATCCAACCTGAAACGGCATTTCGGGATACATGCGGAAAGAAGTCACCGGGCTCTCGACGACACGCTTGCCACCACACGACTGTTCGAAATGATGCTCGAATCGGGGGAGGGTACTGTCAGGGAAATGGTAAACAGGGGCGTGAAAGAAACAAGGCTTCCCGCCGGACTGACCATCGAACGCCTGAACGAAGCGCCGGAATCCTGTGGTGTTTACTATCTGCACGACGAGTCGGGTAACGTTATTTATGTTGGCAAGAGTATCAATATCAGAAAACGACTGTTTGAGCATTTCTCCGACATGACTCAAAAAGGGGAAAAGATGAGGCAGGGTGTGGCCGATTTCAGCTGGGAAGTCATGGGCAGCGAACTGGTAGCCCTGCTTCACGAGAGCGCAGAAATCAAAAGATTGCAACCGAGAATCAACAAGGCGCTCAGACTGAAGCAGTATCAGGGCGCATTATACTCATACACGGACGAAAACGGCTACATCAGACTGGCTTACGGCAAAAACACTGCCAAAAACGCCAAAAAACTGCAACTCGTGGCCACCTATCCGAAGCTCGAGCACGCGCGCGGGCACCTGCAAAGTGTGGTCAGGCAACTTGAACTTTGTTACCGACTCTGCCATCTGGATGCTTCTGAACATGCCTGCTTTCACCATTCCATTAAGCAGTGTCACGGCGCATGCATTGGTCAGGAAGCTCCTGAATCATACAACGAGCGGGTTGAGCAGGCTTTAACGATCATTGACCGGAGGTTACAGGGCAGTTTTCTGCTCACCGACCGGGGACGCGATGCCGACGAACAGGCCGTCGTTGCTGTCATTAATGGTGTTTACAAGGGTTTTTGCTTTATTGATCGCAATGAGGAGCCCCCTGCAATCGGAGAACTGCTGTCTGACATGAGAAATGCAGACACCAAAGATCCATCGGCCGCTCAGATTTTATACAGCTGGACAGAGGCGGGTAAATGCAGGAAAATTGATCTGCAGCAATGATTCTTTCTACTTGGACTGGCACGCGTTTTCTTGCTTCAATTGCCGTTTTGGTCGAAAACAGGCGTTAAGAGCGGGTTAAATTTAGCCGCCATGAATACCACCACTGTTCATCTTTTCCACTTTTGCAGAACAAATAAAGCTCTCTGACGCTATGAAACACTTCCTTCAGTTAGCAGCCATGCTGCTCCCGTCTCTCTACGCTGGCGCTCAAACCTCCGGTGAAATCACTTACCGCGAAACTGTTCAGCTGAAAATCGAAATGCCCGAGGCAGATGAGAAACTCAAACAGATGATTCCCCCTGCACAGCACGACGACAAGAAGCTCACCTTCACCGAAATGGAGGCAATCTATGAATCAGCAGGCAAACCGGGGGCCGGGGATATTGATATGAAACACGAGGAGGACGGCAATCAGGTACATTTTGTCATGAAAATGCCGATGAATACGCTCTACACCAACCTCGATGAAGAAACAACCATCAATAAAAAGGAATTTTTTGGCCGAGATTTCCTCATAACCGGCAAGTCGCGCGACTGCAAGTGGAAGCTCACCGGGGAACAGAAGACTATTGGCAACTACGTTTGCCAGAAGGCAATACTCCAGGATACTTCCGAAAATACTGTGGCATGGTTCACACCGCAGATTCCTGTTTCTGCCGGACCGGCGGGCTACGGAAAACTCCCGGGAATGATTCTTGAAATGGAGATGGAAAACGGGCAACGCACGATTGCCGTAACGGGTGTCAACCTGAAGAAGGTATCAAAAGGCGAAATCAAGGCACCTGAAGGCGGGAAAAAGGTGACACAGGAAGAGTTCAAGGTCATTCAGGATGAAAAAATGAAGGAAATGGGTGTCGAAATGGGCGGAAAAGGAGGCGGAATTCGAATCCAGATCACTTCCGAAGTGCGCAACTAATGAAACAAACGCTACTGATTGTCTTGCTGGCAGTGGTAACAACTACCGCTTTCAGCCAGAAAACTGTTGTCGAAGGTCTGGTAACCGATACAGTATCTCTGCCACTTCCCGCCGCCACGGTTGTCGCCATGACTCCCGACTCGGTGATGAGTGCATTCGGAGCCACCGATGCAGCGGGCAAATTCACGCTGCGGGTAAAAGGTCCCGGAAAATTTCTTCTGCAGATCACTTATGTGGGCTACACCACCGCCTGGAAGGAATTCATTCTGGAACCTGCGCAGGAAAAACTGGTACTCGAACCGCTGAAGCTCTCCGTATCGAATGCGGTGCTCCCCTCTGTTGAAATCAGTGCCGAACGCGATCCTATGCGCATCAGCAGAGACACCGTTGACTACAATGCTGCTGCTTTCAAGGTGCAGCAGGGAGCGCCGGTAGAGGATTTGCTGAAAAAACTCCCGGGCGTGGAAGTACAGCGCGACGGATCAGTGAAAGCCATGGGTGAAACTGTTCAGAATGTACTGGTGGACGGGAAGGAGTTCTTCGGCAAGGATACGCGGGTAGCCACCAAAAATCTGCCGGCTGAAGCGGTTGACCGCGTGCAGGTGTTCGACAAACAGTCGGAAATGGCTGAACTGACCGGAATCAGGGACGGAAACGAGGAGCGCACCATCAACCTGAAACTGAAGGAGACCCACAAACACGGATATTTCGGAAAAGCGGATGCAGGCGCAGGCACAGATTACAGGTATGAAGGACGGATGAATCTGAACAGATTTTCGCCCGACAGCCGTTTATCCATGATAGGCATGGCAAACAACACCAATGAAGTGGGCTTTTCTCTCAACGACTACATACAGATGCTGGGCGGAATGGGAGCCATGATGAGTGGCGGTGGTTTTTCCTTCTCCATGGATGACGGATCGGTACCGCTTTCAGATGAACGCGCGGGTAATGGCATCAGAACTTCACGGGCGGGTGGACTGAATTATTCAAAGGATTTCTCCAAAAACACAGAACTAACGCTCAGCTATTTTGCCAACCAGTTTAAAAACGACCTTTTTCAGGAGACTTCCAGACAAAATCTGGGTACAGAAGGGTTGTTTTACAACTTTGAACGCACCAATCAATACACCAACAGTTACGGCCACAATCTCAACCTGAATTTCAAAACACGCCCCGATTCATTCCAGCAGATTATCGTGCGCGCGAGCGGAGGATTCAGCGGCTCCATGCTTGAAAATATTGGTCTTTCCTATGCCAATACTGCCAGCGGAGCCGAATCAAACCAGGGTACCCGCGACTATAATTCGGAAGGAAACAGGTATAATGTGCGCTCCAATTTCACCTGGCGGCGCAAATTCAGGAAAACAGGCCGGGCACTGGTGGCTCAATCCACGCTCAATGCCAATAACGGAGGGTCAGACGGACTGCTGGATGCCGTGAACACATTCTACCTGCCCCAGACGCTGGCTGATACGCTGGCGCAGCGACAAGCCATCACCGACAAAGGAGCACAGGCCGGTCTATCACTGGCATATACCGAACCGGTAGGTGGCAAGAAATATCTCGAATTCAGTGCATCCACCCAGAACTACAGCAATACCAACACCCGCGATTTTTACGATCTGGTACCGGGCGGAGAACAACTGAATGCCCTGCTGACCAACCAGTTCAGAAGAGGTTATCGCTATGACAGGGGAGGACTAAATTTGCTGGTTAACAAAGGGAAACAGCGGTTAAACGCCGGTTTTGACGTACAGCAATCCATACTGAACAATGAAAACCTGCTCACCGGCCAGCCTTTTAACGCCCGTTTCGCACGGCTGCTCCCTTCGGCAAACTGGGAATACGAGATCAGGACAGGAACCCATATCAATGCAGACTACCAGACACGGTTTACAGAGCCTTCTCCGGAACAACTGCAGCCGGTAGTTGACAATTCCAATCCGCTAAGTATATACATCGGTAACCCGGGGCTTCGTCCGGAATATGTACACGAACTGCGAACAGGCTTCTTTCTGTACGACCAGTTCAGTTTTACCTCGTTTTTTGCCAATATCACCGGAACCTACACCAAAGACAGGATCACCAACGCCACCAGCATTGACGAGTCGCTGAGGCGGACGGTTACTCCGGTGAACGTGTCGCACGAAACAGCCATCAAAGGGAACATACAGTTTGGGGCGCCGGTAAAGCCCTTGAAAATCAAATTCAACCTGAAACTGAATTCGAGATATACTCAGCGATTACTGTATCTGAACAACGTATTGAACAACGTAAACGACTGGCGGGCAGGAGGCGATTTTTCTGTGGAGAATCGCCGTAAAGAGAAATTGGACGCCTTGTTCGGATTCAGACTGAACAACACCACGACACACTGGTCGCTGAATACGGCACTGGATCAGCAGTTTGTAAATCACCAGTGGTACACCGACCTGAAATACACACCAACATCGAAGTGGCTGATAGAAACACAGTTCGACTATACCGTCTTTTCGCCTGAGACATTTGGCGAGCGTACCGTCGTGCCGCTCTGGAAGGCAGGAATAACCCGCTACATACTCAAAAACAACAAGGGCAGAATCAGGCTGACTGCTTTCGATTTGCTCAATCAAAACAGGAGTATCGTCAGAAACAGCAGTCTGAACTACCTCGAGGAGCAGCGCTCGAATACACTGACCAGGTACTTCCTGCTCACCTTTGGTTACTCCCTGTCGGGATTTGAACAGGAAAAGGGTGGGATTAACATAAGGATTAACTGATAAATCATGATTTCAACTGCAAATTACATATATTTGCATTAAAATATTATAAAATGACAATTCAGCGGCTTGACAACCAGATTATTATCACCCTGCCTGCATCTATTGATCTGGAAGGAGTTCAACGTCTGGTAAACTATTTGCTTTACAAAGAAGCTACGAAGGATAGTAAAGCCACTCAGGAAGAGGTGGACAAACTGGCCCGTGAGGTTAACAAGCAGTGGTGGGAAGAAAGGTTATACCAACTACATTTCGACTGATGAGTTGATTAAATTACGTTCCCTGATTGAACAAGGTTAGATATGCAGAATAGGTTCAATATCATTTCTTGATCCACGCTCCCGGGTTCAACCGTTCTTTTTGCCGCCAAAGCTCAAAGTGCAGTTCGGTGGTACCTGTAATGGCGTTGGTGCTCACAGTACCTATTGCTTGTCGCCCCTTTACCGTATCGCCTTTTTTCAGACTGGTAGAAGAAAGGTTTGAGTAAACGGTGTAGTAGTCGCCGTGTTGAATAATGACCGTGTTTTCGTGTCCGGGGATATACTGAATTCCGGCTACAACGCCTTCGTAAATAGCGCGTACCTGCTCATTGTCATCTGTTCGGATTTCAATTCCGTTATTGGTAATCTCCAGATTTCGCAAGGTGGGATGTTTCTGACGGCCGAAAGCTTTCGAGATGAAGCCATTCTCGACAGGCCAGGGTAGCTTCCCCTGCATTTTACCGAAAGAGGAAGCTGAAACAGCAGATTCAGGTGCAGTTTCCGGTTGGGCGACAACTTCCGGCTTTTCAGCTTTTACATCTTTCTTCGCGGGCGCGGGCGCCGGCGCGGGAGGCGCTGATTCCTCCTTTTTGGGTGCAGGCTTCGACTTTTCCTCATCAATCCGTTTCTCTACTTCCGCCGAAATGACCGATTCAATAGCTCTGTCGAGTTGATCCCGGGCTGCCTGCTTCTGATTCAGATCAGCCCTGAGGCGTACTTCATCCTTTGAAAGCAGTCTGAGCATGTTGTTTTTTTCAGTCAGTTCCTCTCCGAGTGACGCTTTTTGTCCCTGCATGGCAATCAGCAATTGTTCCTTTTCGATGCGGGTTGCCTGCAGTTTTTCTGTCTTGTTTCTGAGCATCTCCTGTGTTTCGCGAATCAGGCGCGCCTGTTCACGGCGTCTTTCATCGTATTTTCGGAGGAAAAGCCAGCGTCGGAAGGCCTGATTCAGGCTGGAGGCCGAAAGAATAAACAGCAAAGGATTGGTGAGGGTTTTCTGCCGGAAAGCATACCTGACGGTTCTGGCGTATTCATCTCTCATTTTGGTCACATCGGCCTGGAGCGACTCGATAACCATCTGATTTCTGGAAATGCCGTCTTCGGCAGCCAGAAGTTCCTGTTCAATTGTCAGGATGAGCGATTCACGGCTGCTGATCTGATTCTGAAGTGCCACAAAGCGGTCATAGGTGGCCTCCTTGTTCGCTTTCGTTTTCGAGATCATTTTTTCGGTGGCCGCAATATCCCTGATGATCTTTTTGCGTTTGTCCTCCAGCTCCTTTTTGGACTGGGCAGAGGCAACAAGTGGCAGCAGCAGGAAAGGCAGCAGGTATAGAAGGAGCCTACTCCGCCCGCTGATACGTGGCCGGGATCTCAAACCTGAAGGGAGCGGGAGTATTGAAGTCAACATGCAAGAATTCAAGTTCAAATTGTACATCTTTGGTTTCGGGACTGAATGCCTGAATAGTCCGGAGCAGGGGATAGAGACCGGCAGGTTTTGTTTTCTGATAATTATCAAACGAAAAACGGACATTTCTGGCCGTTCTGGGTTGAAGAAACGACTCGCTTTTCAACAGAAATGAACCCTCTTCAATTCTGTAATCGGCTGCAACAACGCCGTTGGAGCCGGAGAGGCGGTGAAATCCGCCCTCAATATCAGACTGCACCTCCATGTCCTTATCCATCCAGGCCCTTCCCAGCAGAAAGTCCTGTAACAGGCCGAAGCCGCCGGGCAGCTGATATTCAGCCTGCAGTGATTCGATGCTGCGGCCATACCAGGTTTTCTGGAGTCTGTTGATCATAAAAACAGAATCGGGCGTAACAAGTACCCTTGCAGCCTCCAGTCCGAACTTTTTTACATTCAGCCAGATGGCACTGTCGCGCACCCAGACGATGTTTCCGTTCGCCGACATACTCTGACCGTCGCCCTCCACATAAATACGCGTCTGGGCGCTCATTCGTTTGACGGCGTCGAGATTACGGGCCTGCAACTTTTTAACCAAAAACTGTGCCGTTCGCGGTTCAGTAGCCACCTTGCCGGGCGATTCTTCCGGGCGACTGGCACCGCAGGCTGAGAAAACGAAGGCGAGCGAAACAAAAAGATATTTTATCATCAGTGTTGTCAGATTCCGATATTGGTAAGCGCCCCCATCAACTCGCTGGTGGCATGCCTGTCGCCGGTGTTTTTTCCCAGTTCAATTCCTGCCCGATAAACTTCGGCCGCCTGATTCTCGTCGTCCAGCAGCTCGTATAATTTCCCCAGATGGTAGTACAGACCAATATAACCGGGGTGCAACTCCCGAAGACGCATGTAGTGTTCGAGCGCGGAAGCATAGTCGCCTGTGTTTTCACATTCTTTAGCCAGCGCGAACAGAATAAAGGCATCGCCGGGTGATGCAGCGTATAATTCGAGCAATTGTTGACGTCGGGGAGTCATGGAAGAGAATGAATGATCGGATATTGAACGAAAAAATCTGCAGTTTGTTTTAAATGGAAACTTTACCGGAAGTTTTTAACAGCGGGTCAAAAAGACTACCTTTGCGGACCGCAAAAATAACCATTAACTCTAACATTTGCAGCTAACCAATTCAAAATGAAGTTTTTAGTCTGTATCAGCCAAACGCCTGACACCACCGCAAAGATTTCCTTCAATGCCGAGGGTTCGGAATTCAATGCTGCGGGCGTGCAGTTTATCATGAACCCTTACGACGAGTGGTACGCTCTGGTGCGCGCATGCGAGATCAGGGAGGCACACGGCGGCACTGTAGTTGCCCTGAACGTGGGTCCAGCATCGAACGAAACAACAATCCGGAAAGCGCTGGCTATTGGTGCAGACGAGGCGGTTCGTGTCAATGCAGACCCGAAAAGTGCAGCATATACCGCCAAACAGATAGCCGAGTACGCCAAATCCGGCAATTTCGACATCATTTTCTTCGGCAAGGAAACGATTGACTACAATGGTGCTGAAACTGGTGCTATGGTGGCAGAGCATCTCGGTCTTCCCTACATCTCCAATGCCTCCAAACTCGATCTGAACGGAACGATTGCCTCGCTGGAGCGTGAAATCGAGGGTGGGGTAGAAGAGCTCGAGGTGGATTTGCCGTTCGTTCTGAGCGCGGCAAAAGGCATGGCGGAACAGCGTATTCCAAATATGCGCGGCATCATGACAGCCCGTACCAAGCCGCTTTCCGAAGTACAGCCCTGTGCATTCGACGACAAAACCAGAGCGACAAAATTTACGCTTCCGCCCGCCAAGGCAGGCGTCAAACTCGTTGACCCCGCCAATATGGACGAACTGGTGCGTTTGTTGCACGAAGAAGCCAAAGTTCTCTCTTAAACCGAAACAACCTGACAATATGGTACTCGTATTTGCAGAATCCCATCGCGGACAATTCAAGAAGGCGGCTCTTGAGGCCGTCACTTATGGCCGGAAGTCGGCCGATATCATGGGTGGCGAGTGTATTGCACTTACCCTCGGACCAGTGAACGACGCCGGAGTGCTCGGAACGTACGGTGCACACAAGGTAATCAATATTGCCGATGCTTCACTCAACCAACTCGACGGACAGGTTTACGCGTCGGTTATTGCTGATGTCGCGCGTCAGCATGGAGCAAAACTGGTTGTACTCAGTCATACATCTACCGGCAAGGCTGTGGCTGGTCGCCTGGCAGTCAGGCTCGACGCCGGTATTGCCTCAGGTATCAACAGTTTGCCCACGGTAAACGGCGGGACTGTCAGTGTAAGCAAATCTGTTTTCTCGGGCAAGGCTATTGCCGGGTATGAACTTAGCGGTACTGTCAATGTTGTTACCGTGATGGGGAATGCAGTCAGGCCCGAAACCATGGGAAGCCCGGTTTCTGTTGATAATCAGTCTGTTACAGTTCCAGCCAGTCGCATACGCGTGAAGTCCGCGCGCACGCAGGAGGGAATTGTTCCGCTACCGGAGGCCGAAATTGTTGTTTCTGCCGGTCGCGGCATGAAAGACCCGTCCAACTGGGGTATCGTGGAGGAACTTGCCGGAGAACTGGGGGCCACCACCGCCTGTTCAAGGCCCGTGGCCGACAGTCACTGGCGTCCGCACCACGAACACGTCGGACAAACGGGCATTGCCATTCGACCGAATCTGTATATTGCTATCGGAATCAGCGGTGCCATACAGCACCTGGCCGGGGTGAACAATTCCAGAACAATCGTAGTCATCAACAAAGACCCTGAAGCACCATTCTTCAAGGCGGCCGATTACGGAGTGGTAGGCGATCTGTTCGAGGTAGTTCCGCGCCTGACTGAGGCCATCCGCAAATTCAAATCCTGAGAATACTCACCCAAAAACCGATTACACAGTAACTTAACACATCGAATGAGACGAATCGAACTGGAAATTGTCGCCCTTTCCCACAGCATGACACAATCGCATAACTATGCCGTTGTGTTGGGAGAAAAGCGTGGCAAAAGGCGTTTGCCCATTGTTATAGGCAGTTTTGAGGCACAGGCAATCGCTGTTGCCCTGGAGCAGATGACGCCCAACAGACCCCTCACGCACGATCTTTTCAAAAACGCACTCGATACGTTTCAGGTTAAGTTGAAAGAGGTGATTATCAACAACCTGCTGGATGGTATATTCTATGCCAGACTGGTTTGCATGAAGGACGGGGAACTGTTCGAGATAGATTCACGCACTTCCGATGCCATTGCGATGGCAGTACGATATGATTGCCCCATTTTCACGTATGATTTTATCCTTGAGGCCGCGGGTGTGGTGCTCGACGAGCAGGAGGGAGGCTATGCTTCTGTGTCGGTGACCACACCCACGCTGGATGAAAGTTCATTCGAGAACTGGCCGGCTGATTCACTGAAAGGCAAGCTCCAGGAAGCGCTGGATGCGGAAGACTACGAAACTGCCGCCCGGATTCGCGATGAACTGAAGCGCAGGGAAGCAAAAGGGTAGGGCAGTTTTCATTTACCCAGGGCTTCTCTCATTTTACTGTATATAGTGGTGTTGTCGTAAACTCCGGTGAACATACCGGCTGAAGGTCCGTAAGCGAATACGGGTACCCATGCTGCCGTATGGAGTCTGGTGGAAAACTCCGCCTTGAAATCCGCTTTTCCGGCTCCTTTTGTCAGTGCCAGTCCGCCACATTCATGATCGCCGGTAACGATGACCAGCGTTTCCCCATCGGCAGCCGCAAACTCGAGAACAGCCCGGACAGTGCGATCAAAGTCGTGCATTTCTGCCCGAAGCCAGTTTCTGTCGTTGGCATGACCAGCCCAGTCAATCTGGCTCCCTTCCACCATGAGGAAGAATCCCTTTTCAGAGCGTTTTTTCAAAAAATTACAGGCCATGCGGGTTGCGCCGGGCAAATACGTCCTGCCTCCTGATGCGGTGGGTGGCTCCTGCTTGTCCGTAAAAATGACGAAAGGTTTTTCACCTTTTCCCGGAATATCCTTCATTTGAGATCCACTTTTAACCGCATACCCCCGGGCGATCAGCGAGTCCACCAGGTCTTTTTTATCCAGGCGCCCGCGGAAATTGCTTTCACCGCCGGCAATCAGGCAGTCGAACGGCGTTTGAAGATAGTCCAGCGCGATTTCGTCGGTAAACGCCCTGAGTTCGCGGTGAGCGATAAAAGAAGCAGGAGTAGCATGGGTAGCAGTACAGGTAACCACCATGCCGGTGGCATAACCTGCCTGTTCCAGATCTTCCACAATACCTCCGCAGGCTGTTTCGTCGGGGTAAATTCCGATAGCACCGTTGGTGGTTTTGTGTCCGCAGGAAAAAGCGGTTGCTCCGGCAGCACTGTCTGTTACCAGATTATTTGATGAATGGCTGGTATGAAATCCAATAGTACTGAATTGCCTGAAAATATTGTCGGGACCTTCCCAGTACCAGTGAGCCGATATCTGTGAAAGAGCCATGCCATCACCAATCATCAGGATAATATTCCGGGGTTTTCCTGTAAAAACTACCGATTTGAGATTGGAATCCCCTTTCTGGGCTGGCAGATTTGTACTATAAACAATCAGGAGCAGGAGAAGAATACGGCGCATATCGGGCGACTATACAAGCAGGCCGTCTTTCATCTCGAGGCAACGGTCGGAAAGTTCGGCGAGTTCTTTATTGTGGGTAACGATGACAAAAGTCTGATTGTATTCCTGTCTGAGCTGTCTGAGCAGATTGTGCAGGTCGCCGGAAGACTGCGAGTCGAGGTTCCCGGTGGGTTCATCGGCAAAAATAACAGCGGGGTTATTGATGAGGGCACGGGCAACAGCCACCCTTTGCTGTTCGCCTCCGCTCATTTCAGCCGGTTTGTGCGTCATACGTTCGCTAAGACCGAGATAATCCAGCAATTCAGCAGCTCTTTTCTTTACATCAGCTTCATTCTTCTTTCCGATAAATCCGGGGATACACACGTTTTCCAGTGCCGTAAATTCGGGGAGGAGGTGGTGAAACTGAAATACAAAACCGATATGAAGGTTTCTGAAGGCTGCCAGTTGTCGGGCAGACATCCTGTTAGTATCAGTTCCGGAAATGGAAATACTTCCTTTATCGGGAGCATCGAGCGTTCCGAGAATATGGAGAAGCGTACTTTTGCCGGCGCCTGATTTGCCGACTATACTGACAATCTCGCCTTTTTGCACTTCCAGGTTGACGCCTTTGAGTATCTCAAGCGATCCGTAAGACTTGTGTATATTTGAAGCTGTTAGTACCATACCTGCAAAGGTCATAAAATTTGGCGTAATGTTTGGCGCGCAAACGATACAACATGAAGATTCTGCAACTTTGTAATAAATTCCCGTATCCGCTGAAGGACGGTGCAGCCATAGCCAGTACCTTTCTGGCCCGTGCCCTCGCATCGCTCGGTCACGAGGTGTCGCTGCTGTCCATGAATACCAGCAAGCACTGGTTTGATCTGGAGAAACTGCCATCCGGCTTCAACCATTACCGGAATATACACACTGTTTATATAGATAACCGCGTAAAACCGGTTGGCGCCCTGTGGAATTTAGTCAGTGGGAAATCTTACCACGTCAGCCGTTTCGTCAGTGAACGGTTCAGTTCGGAGCTGAAGAAAGTGTTGGAAAGAACAGACTACGATGCAATTATCCTGGAAACGGTTTTTGTAGCTCCATGCATTGAAACCATCAGAAAAATATCTCCCCGCACGCTCGTGATCCTGCGCGCGCACAACGTCGAACACGAGATATGGGAGCGTGTTGCACGAAATTCGGGTCCATTAAAAAAATGGTACCTGAATTTGCAGGCTGGCCGACTGAAAAAGTTTGAAATCAGTGCGGGGAATTCATGCGACATGCTGGGTACCGTAACAAGCCGCGATGCCGATACTTTTAAATCGCTTGGTACGGGACGTAAAATCATTGATATTCCAATAGGTATAGACGTAAAAGACTATCCGCATAACGTGGAAAGTTTCAATAAGCCGCTCAGTATGGCATTTATCGGTTCGCTGGACTGGATGCCCAACGAGGAGGGCCTGCGCTGGTTTCTGGAGGATATCTGGAAAAAACGGCTGCGTGTTTCTTTCCCTGATCTCACCTTCCACATTGCCGGAAGGAATGCACCCGCGTGGATAAGAAATCTGGATCTGGAGGGCGTTGTATTTCACGGTGAAGTTCAGGATGCATCCGCTTTTGTACTTCAACATTCCATATCGGTAGTTCCGCTGCTTTCGGGTGGAGGCATGCGGGTGAAGATACTGGAAGCCATGGCGCTGGGGAGGATGGTGATCTCTACTGCGACAGGCATAGAGGGCATACAGGCTACACACGGAGTACATTGTCTGATTGCCGACGAGCCGGCGGAGTGGGAGCAGGCAGTAAAAGACTGTATGGACCGAAAATACAATCCGGAGGCTGTCGGAAGAGCGGCGCGCGAATTTTGTGCCGTTCATTTCGATAACCTCCGGATAGCGGAAGCGCTTGTTCAGCGTATTGTGCAGTACTCCTAGCGGCCCCTGAACGCAGCTTTTCTTTTTTCTACAAAGGCAGATGCACCCTCTTTGAAGTCTTCCGTGGCGCAACAATTGCCAAATTCATTGACCTCGACATCGAAACCGTTCACTCCGTCCGTGTAAAAAGCGTTAACCGAAGCGATAATTTTTGAGATAGCCACAGGTGCTTTGGAGGCGATTTTTTCGATCAGTTCGGTGGCTTTGGTCACTTCCTCACCGGGAGAAACCACATAATTGACGAGGCCGAGACGGAGCGCCTCTTCGGCACCAATCATATCAGCGGTCATGAGCAACTCCATAGCCTTTGTTTTACCGACATACTGCAGCAGTCGCTGTGTTCCTCCGTATCCCGGAATCAGTCCGAGATTCACCTCTGGTTGACCGAAGCGGGCTTTTTCACAGGCAATACGCAGGTGACAGGCCATGGCCAGTTCGCAACCACCGCCGAGTGCGAATCCGTTTACGGCAGCCACTACAGGTTTTTCGAAGCGTTCAATCAGGAAAAACACCTCCTGACCACGCCGGGCCAGTTCTTTTCCCTGTTCGGGGGAAAGACCGAGAAATTCGGTGATATCAGCGCCTGCTACAAATGCTTTTTCACCGGCGCCGGTAATCACAACGCCTTTGAGGCCGGATATGGCCGGGGCTGTGACAGAGAAAAATTCATGCAGCTCGTCCATTGTCTGTCGGTTAAGCGCATTGAGCGCCTTCTCGCGACTGATTGTAACGATGGCGATATTGTCAGCATGGGTTATTTGCAAGTTGGACATAGTCATTTGTGTTTAGAGCTTGTTCAGGATTCTCTCACCGAGTCAAAAACGGCTCATTTTTCGCCATTTTTCACCTTTTTTCAGTTACGTAGCACCGGCTATGCTCCTTCAAAAACGCAAAAACTGACAAAAAA
>Ga0172373_10003190_pt1 | contig 24280 bp, 18 predicted proteins | sample Lak10m_2_FD_114546 | JGI IMG/M metagenome (GOLD analysis project Ga0172373, IMG submission 114546) | Freshwater microbial communities from Kabuno Bay, South-Kivu, Congo - kab_092012_10m | ecosystem: Environmental > Aquatic > Freshwater > Lake | place: Democratic Republic of the Congo...
GTAAAAACCGGCGGCAGGTATGAGTCAGAAAAAATATCTGGAATATCACATTTTCTGGAACATTTACTTTTTGAAGGGACAAAAAGCCGTTCCTGTAAACAGATAAAACAAGAGATAGAAGGTGTTGGCGGTTCTTTAAACGGTTTTACAGGCGAGGAATTTACTTGTTACCTTGTGAAGGTATTGACTAAGCATATGGATCTATCAGCAGATGTTCTTTCTGATATGATTTTAAGCCCGGCTTTGACTGATGCCAGCATTGAAAAAGAGCGTTCTATAATTATGGAAGAGATAAAGATGTATATGGATTTGCCCGGGCATTTTGTAGTAGAGCTTTTAAATGAGCTTTTGTGGCCAAATCATCCATTGGGCATGTTTTTGACCGGTACACAAAAGACAGTTAATTCTATAACCAGAAAAGATATGGTGGATTATAAAAATAAATTTTATACGCCTAATAATATAGTTATAGCTGCTGCAGGGCCAATAGACCACCAGAGGGTTGTGGATAGCTGCCGGAAATATTTTGTAAAGTTACCTAAGCAGCCAACTGTTTCTTTTAAGGAAGTTGTCCAGACGCAAAAATCACCAAGGCTTAATTTTTCGCATAAAGATACAGAACAGATGCATATGGCAATGGGCGTGCCTGCTGTATCAGTTGATGACCCGGATAGATTTATCGTAAGTTTGCTGCATGTAATCCTTGGTGCAAATATGTCCTCGAGATTATTCGAGGAGATTAGAGAAAAAAGAGGTTTGGCCTACGAGATTACCACATCTATAAAAAGATATAAGGATACGGGTTCTTTTGTGATAATAGGCGGTATAAAAAATGATAAATTATCTCAGGCAGTGGAGGTTATCATAAAAGAACTCAAAAAGATAAAAAAAGAATCTGTGGGCAAGGCAGAGTTACAGAGGGCCAAAGAATTTTATACAGGTCAGACCTTGATGGCGCTTGAGGATACTTCAGACCATATGCTGTATATAGGAGAGCAGTTAGTTCTGCGGGATAAGGTTGCAAACCCTGCAGAGATACTTAAAAAAATCGAGAAGATTACGGCAGGCGATATTAATAGGATTGCAAATAAGATTTTCTTGTCAGAAAAATTAAATCTTGCCGCTATCGGGCCTATAAAAGAAAAAGAAAAAACCGATATAAAAAATATCCTGGAGATTTTATAATGAAAAAAAAGAAGATATTAATAGCGCCATCAATGCTGTCCTGCGACTTTAGCCGCATAGGCACAGATGCAAAAAGAATGGAAGATTCAGGGGCTGACATGCTGCACATAGATGTTATGGATGGGCATTTCGTCCCTAATATAACAATCGGCCCGCTTGTTGTCGAGGCAATAAAAAAATGTGTCAAGATACCTTTGGATGTGCATCTAATGATTACAAATCCGGAAAAATATTCCAAAGAATTTATAAAGGCAGGCGCAGATATAATCACTTTTCATATTGAGGCGTGCCCGAGGCCGCAGGCCCTTCTTGAAGAGATTAAAAAATCAAAGGTAAAGGCCGGAGTTGTAATAAACCCGCCGACAAATTTTTCTGATATCGAGCCATATTGCAAGTATGCTGATATGGTTTTAGTTATGAGCGTAAATCCTGGTTTTGCAGGCCAGAAGTTTATTGATTCAGTGCTGGATAAGGTTAAACAGCTAAATAGTATTTATGATAAAGACATAGAGATAGACGGCGGCATAAATTACGAAACAGCAAAATTATCCAAAGCTGCAGGCGCAAATGTATTAGTTGCAGGCAGTTTTATATTCGGGTCAAAAGACCCTAAAGAGACAATAAAGAAACTTAGATCCCTCGCCGCTGCTTGAGATAGCAAGCGGCTCGGGACAAATTTTATAACTCGTGATAGCTGGTAAAATTTGGAGGTAGTAAGTGATTAAATTTGGCACAGATGGGTGGAGGGCTGTTATAGCTGATGAATATACATTTGATAATGTTAGTAAATTAGCACAGGCCGTTGCTGATTACTTAAACAGTCTACAGAAAGAAAACAAAAAAATAGTTATTGGTTATGATACAAGGTTTTTGTCAGACAAGTTTGCACAACGTTGTGCAGAGGTTATGGCTGCAAACAATATAAAGGTTTTGTTATCTAGCGGCCCGTGTTCTACTCCTATGGTTAGTTTTACCATAAAAGAAAATAAATTGGCAGGCGGCATAGTAATTACAGCAAGCCACAATCCGCCGCATTTTAATGGATTTAAATTTAAAGCAGATTTTGCCGGCCCCGCAGAAGTAGAGACTACTGATAAATTTGAGTCTTTGCTGGGTAAAAATCCTGTAAAGATTATGCCCCTTGAAGAGGCGAAATCAAAAAAAATAGTTGAAGTTTGCGACCTATCAAAAAAATGGGTGGAATTCATAAAGGGTTATATTGATTTTAAATTGATTAAAAAAGCCGGATATTCCGTATTGATTGATAGTATGTATGGTGCGTCCGGCGGTTTTGTTACTGATTTCTTGAAATCTATGGGTTTAAATGTAACAGCATTGCATGCTGAACGCAATCCCGGTTTTGGCGGCACAGCACCTGAACCAATAGAGAAAAATTTAAAAGATGCTATTGGCATCATGAAAAAAGGTAAGTTTGATTTATGTGTTGCCTTAGACGGCGATGTTGACAGGGTTGGGATAATCCGTAAAGACGGCGTTTTTGTTAATGCGCATCAGGTTTTGTCCCATATATTGTTGCATATGGTTGAAGATAAAAAGTGGACCGGCGGCGTTGTAAAAACAGTTGCCTTGACCTTTCTTATCGATAGGATTACCGAAAAACATAAGCTTAAATTATATGAAACGCCGGTAGGCTTTAAATATATCTGTAAGCTTATGCGCGATGAAGATATTTTGGTGGGCGGCGAAGAGTCCGGCGGATTCGGTTTCAAAAATTATGTCCCCGAAAGAGACGGGATTTTGGCAGGGTTATTGATTTTGGAGATGATGGCGTATCGTAAGAAATCTTTTACCCAGATAATGGAAGATACCGAAAAACAATATGGCAAATTTTGCTACAAAAGAGAAGATTGCGAATATCCCGAAGAAAAGAAAAATACGCTTTTTGAAAATCTGAAGAAGAATACTCCAAAAAAATTATCAGGTGTTGAAATAAAAGAATTTTCTACCAAAGACGGCGCAAAATTGATTGCAAAAGACGGCAGTTGGCTTTTGTTCAGATTATCAGGCACCGAGCCGATATTAAGGATTTATGTCGAGGCTTCAAGTGACGCAAGGGTGAGCGCTATAATGAAAGAGGCCAAAGAATTGGCAGGTGTAAAAGAATAAATGGATAAGCAGCTAATAAGAAATTTTTCAATTATAGCGCACATAGATCATGGAAAATCCACGCTCGCAGATAGGCTTTTGGAGCATACGGGTGCTATAGATTCGCGCACGTTTCATAATCAGCTTCTGGATGATATGGATTTGGAGCGCGAGCGGGGCATTACCATAAAGGCGTCTGCAGTAAGAATTTTTTATAAATCAAAAGACGGCAACCGGTATCTTCTTAACCTTATAGATACGCCCGGCCATGTAGATTTCAGTTATGAGGTCAAAAAATCGCTTGCCGCCTGTGAAGGCGCTCTTTTGTTGGTAGATGCCAGCCAGGGCGTTGAGGCGCAGACCGTGGCAAATTTATATCTTGCCCTGGAGCATAATTTAAAGATAATACCCGTTATAAATAAAATTGATATTGCCAACGCGGATGTCGAGCGCGTAAAAAAACAAATAGAAGATATTTTGCAGATACCGCACGAAGAAATTCTGCTTGCCAGCGCTAAAGAAGGTATTGGTATAGATGAAATTTTAGAGGCTGTAGTGGAAAGAATTCTTCCTCCTTCCGGAAGCAGGGATAATCCTTTGCAAGCCCTTGTTTTTGATTCAGCATACGATACATACAAGGGTGTCATTGTATATGTTAGAGTCGTTAATGGTTGCATTAGGCTTGGCATGAAAATTAAAATGATGATTACAGGCAAAGATTTTGAGGTGTTGGAGTTGGGTATATTTAATCCTAAAATGCAGCCTGTGGATAAACTTGATTGCGGTGAAGTAGGATATTTTACATGTAATATAAGGGATGCGAAAGAAATAGTAAACGGAGATACAGTTACAACTCTTGAAAATTCCGCTTCGCAGCCGTTGCCTGGCTATAAAAAGGTAAGACCTATGGTGTATTGCGGAATTTATCCAATCAGCAGTTCTGATTTTCAGCTATTAAAAAACGCAATGGAAAAACTTAGCTTAAATGATGCGTCTTTTACTTATGAGCCGGAGAGCTCGGCGTCGCTCGGGTTCGGTTTTCGATGTGGGTTTCTCGGGCTTTTGCATATGGAGATTGTACAGGAACGCCTTGAGCGCGAGTATGATTTAAGCCTTGTAATAACCGCGCCCAGCGTAGTGTACAGGGTTGTGACGAAAAAAGGTGAGGTTGTGGAGATTGACAATCCTACAAAGATGCCGCTAGCGCAGGAAATAGACAAAATAGAAGAACCGGTTATAAGCTGTTTTCTTATAATACCGGTTGATTCAATAGGCGTTGTTATGGATCTTGCTATGGCTAAAAGAGGGATTTATAAGTCTACCGAATACCTGACAGATGATCGCGTAAAATTAATATATGAGCTTCCGTTGTCAGAAGTATTGGTTGATTTTTACGACAAGATAAAATCAATGACCAGGGGTTATGGTTCGCTTGATTACGAATTGATCGGGTACCAGCCTGATAGGTTGGTTAAACTTGATATACTTTTAAACGGTGAACCATGTGATGCGCTTTCTTCGATAGTGCATAAAGATAAGGCGTATGATAAGGGTAGACAGCTTGTAGATAAACTGCGCAAGTTAATACCTAGGCAGATGTTAGAGGTTATCATACAGGCGTCTATAGGCGGCACAATAATAGCCCGGCAAAGTATATCTCCGATGCGTAAAGACGTTACAAGCAGGTGTTCTGGAGGCGATATAACAAGGAAACGTAAGCTTTGGGAAAAGCAAAAAGAAGGTAAAAAGCGGATGAAGCAGTTCGGCAAGGTACAGGTGCCGCAAGAAGCGCTTCTGGCTGCGTTAAAATTAGGATAATGCGGCCATCTCCGGGTGGGCTGCTCGTTCGCTTCGTCCTTCGGCAAGCTCAGGACTTGCTCACTGTGCTGCCCACCCGTCGTGGCCGCACACTAGTTACACACAGTTATTCGCTTATTAGATAAAAAAGGGGAGAAAAATGAAATCTCAGACTAAATCCATTATAAGGGAATATGTAGAATCGATTGTAATTGCGGTTATCTTGGCACTTTTTGTAAGGGCTTTTGTAATTCAGGCATTTAAGATACCTACGGGATCCATGAAGCCTACGCTCAATGAAAATGACAGGATCTTTGTGAATAAATATATATACCGTTTTAAAAATCCGCAGCGCGGAGATATAGTTGTATTCAAATATCCCGAAGACCCCAAAAAAGATTTTATAAAACGCCTTATAGCTACAGAAGGTGAAACTGTTGAAATAAAAGACGGCAATATAATAATCAACGGAAATGTTGTTAAGGATACGTTGATATCAAAAATATATTATTATAACAGAGGCGATTATGCCAATAGCGGAGACAAGATAATTGTTCCCAAAGATAGTTATTATATGCTGGGAGATAATTCAAATAGTTCCAGAGATAGCAGATACTGGGGTTTTGTCCCTAAAAAATATATTGTAGGAAAGGCAGTTTTTAGATATTGGCCGCCAAAGGCAATAGGGAAAATAAAATAAGGCTTAGGGGCTAGGGGGTATAATATGAACTTAGCAAATAAAATTTCTATAACGCGGATACTTCTCATACCTTTTTTTGTTGCATCGGTTATATATTACTCGCCTGACAAGGATTTTTTAAGATTTGTAGCTCTTGGTATTTTTATGATAGGCGTTTTAAGTGATGCGCTAGACGGTTATATAGCCCGCACAATGAACCAGAAAACAGTTTTAGGTTCTTATATAGACCCAATAGCTGACAAGCTAATTTTATTAACGGCTTTTTTATGTTTATCTATGGTAAATAATTTTCCTAAAGATACTAGTTTACCGGCATGGGTTGTGTTAACAGTGATCAGCCGGGATGCAATAATAGTTTTGGGTTCCATAGTTATATATATGATTAAAGGAAAGCTTGAGGTAATTCCGAGCAAGTTAGGCAAGGCAACGACATTTTTACAGATGTTTACAGTTATTTCTGTTTTGCTGCATTTTCGTTATTCATATATAGTATGGAGCATGGCAGCGATTTTTACTGTTTTATCAGGCGTTGGTTATATAAGAAGAGGCAGTTTATTGTTAAGTGAAAATCATTCAGCTGCATCTGCAGCAAGGAAATAATTTATGTTATATTTGATATTAGCCATACTTACTGCTTATTTATTAGGTTCTATACCTACTGGGTATATTTTTGGCAGGCTATTAAAGGGCGTAGATATTAGAAAGCATGGCAGCGGTAATGTAGGCGCTACTAATGTATTTCGGGTGGTCGGTAAGGTGCCTGGGGTAATAGTGCTTTTACTTGATGCCCTAAAGGGTTTTGTAGCCGTTAAGTTAGCAGCGTTAGTTTTTTATAGAGAAGGGGTTGGTATAAGTATTGAATGGTTTTGTATTATTGCTGCCCTTTGCGCGGTTAGCGGCCACAATTGGACAATATTTCTTAGGTTTAAAGGCGGAAAGGGCGTTGCTACTTCAACGGGTGCCCTTGCAGCATTGATGCCGCAGGTTATTGGTGTATGTTTTGTTATATGGGCAATAATTTTTTCATTAACCCGCATAGTATCTATAGCATCAATAATAGCGTCATTGGCGCTACCTATTTCTGCATGGATTTTTAATAAACCTATCGAATTAAAAACGATTTCTTTGTTGCTTTGTTTAGTTAGTCTTTATAAACACATCTCTAATATGAAAAGATTAATTAAGGGTGATGAAAAAAGACTTTTTTGAGTTAGGAAAACAAAAAATCTTGATTTTTTTGGGAATATTTTAGTTTCTGAATTGTTATAGTAGTAGAAATAAGCAATATTTTTATTCTGGGATAATATGTTTGATCCAGAATTTTTCTTTTGAGCTCTTTTTTATAACTTTTCAAAACGCAAAAAATTACCCCGACAAAGCCCGCTAACTATAAAAAGCGGGGTTACCCTGCCTGCCTACGCCATGCGCGAGGCGGGCGGGATATGGGTATCACATAGGGAGGTGTCATATGGGAAGGTTTGTAAAGTGCGTAAAAGTAAAATATAGACTTTATATGATAGCTCAAAAACTGGCAAGGTTAGAAGCCGTTAACAGAAAAGTCCTTAGTTTAAAATAAAAATAATTTTTGCAATTTAAATTTTTAAATAATTTAAAACATTTTATTTAACAGTAGAGTGTTTTTTTATTTTTTCCATAATGCCGCTTCATTTTATCGCCGGGAATTTTAATTCTGTTTTTTAAAGCAATAAAATTTTTTTTACTGCATAATTTTTCTTGACATAGTCATCTAATTTTGTGTATAATTAACATAACAAAAAAATTTTAATAAGTTTTTTGCAATTTATAAATAATTTATAGATAAAAATTTAGAATTATAGTAATTCCCCGACTAATAAAGAAATGGAGGAGTGAGTGGCCAAAAAAGATTCATTGTCTTTTTGGGGAAAAAGTTTTCTTATCTGTCTTATTCTTAATCTAATACTGTTAAATCTCTCCGTAATAAATTCATCAGCAAAAGAATTAAAATCAGATACCCAGGGTACGACTATATCTATTGAAACTTCAAGTTCTGTCAATTACAAGTCGCATCTTTATGATAATCCTTCCCGTTTAATGCTTGCCTTTGAGCCATATGTGTTAAATAGCAATCTGAAAGAAGAAATCCCTGTTGATAGGGGTATGATAAAAAAGATTTATACCCGTTATTACCAAACGCAAGGCCAGGTCAAATGGGTAAAAACAATCACCTTGGTTCTAGCTGCAAAAACAGACTATCAGATTGCAAACAGCGCAAATACGATTTCTATTTTTATTAAAAATTTACCGCAGCAGGCAATAAACTCAGCATTGCCGGATGAGTTGATCATAAAAGATTATTTTCCGAAAGGCTGGGGCAGCGCAGAAAGAAGCCGGGCTATTATCGCGGCGCTAAAATCCATAAAAATAAAACGCCAGATAGCGAAATCTTTGGCTGATGAGACTAAACCTGCAATATTGGTGGAAAAAAAGGTTGATAATTCCATACGCGTAACGGCAACAAACCTTACTCCGCTTGATATGATAGCAACAGGCACAAAAGTTTTATTTGCAACTAATACAGATTCGAATTTTAATAATGCTGTCCAGCCTGTAGCTATAACTCCTGTAATAATGCCTGAGCATAAAAATATTGTAACAACAAAAGAAACAACTACCAGTAAATTTAAGGGTATGCCTACCGGATTAGTCGGAATATTGTTAGGAGTGTTTTTTTTATTTTTGGCAGGCGCCTTATTGCTTGATAAAGTTATTAATAAAAAAGTAAATTTTAAGAGTAAGCGCAGCAATGAAATTGAATTAAATTCTAATCTTAAGCCTTTATCAAAAGAAGAAAAAAAGATTATAGATGAGCTGTTTTTAAAAGAAGACGAGCTTCAGAAATGGTCCAAGTATGAACAACAGAAACAAGAGACTCAAACTTCTATAAATACCGATCAGGCGATAAAAGAGGCATTTAATTTTCCAACACCGCCCATGGATATTGCTGAACGCCGTAAGTTTCAGCGTGCAGATATAAAAAATACCCGCGGCATTCTAAATAGGGCTTTGGTAGGCTCAAAGAGCCAGCCTTTTAAAAATATCAGGATTAATGACCTGTCTAAAGGTGGTTTATCTTTTTCTGTTAAATCAAAAGAGGTAAAGTTTAGGGCTCCTACGATTGTTAAATTATATTTTTCAAATTCTACCAAGCCTGTAGACCTGTGGGTTAGGGTTGTATGGGAAAAAGATGTTACTCAGGGCGAAGGCAAAAATGTCGGGGCTAAATTTACAAGGGTCCCAAAAGAAACGTGGGAAAGAATAATGGAGTCTTTTGGGCATAGGCTTGGATAATAGCGTTTTATTGTATATGTGTACACTTGGGGCGGGTTTTAAACCCGCCCCGCATTTTTATGTTTGACCTTGTTTTAAAAGTATGATAAACTAAAAAAAATGTCGTTATGGGATTTAAAAAAATGAAGATAGCGGTTATAGGAGATGGCGGTTGGGGCACTACTTTATCCATTCTGTTGAATAAGCGTGGATTTGATGTGTCTCTTTGGGGCGCATTTGAAGATTATACAAAGTATCTGAACAATAAAAGAATCAACGTAAAATTCCTTCCCGGTGTTAAAATTCCAAAAACAATTTTTATAACAAGCGATTTGAGCGCAGCCGTATCAGGTGCAGATTTAATATTGCTGGCAGTTCCATCAAAGTATATGCGCAGTGTTCTGGGAAAATTTAATAAAATAAATTTCCCTAAAAAAGCAGTTTTTTTAAGTGTAGCCAAAGGTATAGAAAGCTCGACGCTTATGCGTATGTCGGAGGTTGTAACAGATGTATTGGGGGATGTTAATGTTGCTGTTTTGTCCGGGCCGACTATATCACATGAAGTTTCAAGGGGAATGCCTACAACAGTTGTTGTTGCTGCAAAAGACGAACTTTTAGGAAAAAATATCCAAAGTTTTTTTATGACAAATGAATTCAGGGTTTACACCTCTACTGATGTGGTAGGCGTAGAGTTAGGCGGTGCCTTGAAAAATGTCATAGCAATAGCGGCCGGAGTTTTGGATGGCTTAAAGTTGGGGGCCAATACGAAGGCAGCGCTGTTGACAAGAGGCCTAGCGGAGATAACACGTCTTGGCGCTGCCATGGGCGCTAAAAAAGAAACTTTTTACGGAATAAGTGGGTTAGGCGATTTAGTTACGACCTGCATCAGTAATTACGGAAGAAACAGATGGTTTGGTGAACAGATTGGCAAAGGCAAAAAACCCAGTGCTATATTACGTAATACTGAAATGGTTGTTGAGGGAGTTGTGACAGCCAAATCAGCCTATGAATTAGCAAAAAAATACAAAGTTCAGATGCCTATAATCGAACAGATTTATGCTGTTATATATAAATCTAAGCCATCTAAAAGGGCTATGCAGGATTTGATGGCGCGATCACCTAAGGCTGAGTAGATTTTTTACAAAAAATACTATGGATTTTAAAAATAATAGATATCTATTTTTAGTGGTTTTATTTGTATGCCTGTTTCTGGCAGTGGAAATAGGTTCAAGGGCTGTATGGACAATAAGATACGGAATTTCATTTCTAGACCCGCGTGAGTACATATACCATTTCTATCCAACATTAAAAAGAGCCGTAGAAAAAACCCCAGGCCCAAATTTTAAACGTTATGATATTTTATTGCTTGGCGGGTCGGTGCTGGGGGATTCGTCTCTGGAGAGTTTGCTTAAAGAGAAAATAGCTGCGCGCCAAAAAAAAGAGGTCAGGATATATAATTTAGCTATGCCGGCGCATACATCTTTGGATAGTTATTATAAGTATAAAAATTTGCAAGATAAAAAATTTGATTTGATTGTATTTTATGAAGGCCTTGACGGCTTGCCGTTAAATAACTGTCCACCGTCTATATTTAAAAACGATTATTCTCATTTGCCATGGTATAATGAAATAAATCAGTTTGAGAAATTTGGGCGTTTGAATTTTTTATCTTCGCCTTTTACTTTTTATTGCATAATAGCTAAGATAGAAGAAAAAATTTTCCCTTTGGAATATATGCCCAGTGGGACAAATAAACTCAGAGACCAATGGGTTAGCTATGGGGATGATATTAAGACCAAGGATTCTTATTGGGAGAATATTTTTAAGATATTAAAAATTGCGCAGGGTAAAAAAGAAAATGTTTTGCTTATGACATTTGCATTTTATGTGCCGGAAGGTTATAGCTTGGAGAAATTTGAAAAAAGGCAGCTTGATTATCAGGCATATACTATTCCTATAGAGGCATGCGGTAAGCCGGAAAATATAATAAAAGGCATGAATGCTAATAATGAAGTCATAAAAGAATTGGCAAAAAAGTATGACAATATCATTTTCGTGGACCAGGAAGCTCTAATCCCCAAAGAGGGCGATTTTTTTGATGATTTCTGCCATTTTTCTCAAAAAGGCAGAGAGAAATTTGTCGAAAATATCCTTAATGCTATTAATGATAAACTTTAATATCCTTCCGTAATTTACTCCAAGCCAAAGATAAGATTTTTCTATACAGTATATAAGAAATATGGTATATTATATAATTGTTTTTAATATATTTATCTTAATATATATTAGTATTATATCATATAAAATATAGCTTTAAGAAAAAGGACGGGGCGTGGCGCAGCTTGGTTTAGCGCACCTGAATGGGGTTCAGGGGGTCGGAGGTTCGAATCCTCTCGCCCCGACCATTCTACTTCGCTGAATATTTACATATTCAGCTTCGTAGAAATTTGGCGAAGTAGAATGAGTTTCTACGAAGCCCATACCAGCTATAACGTTGTGTAGGGCGAAGTAGAACCAAATATAGAGGGTTAAAAAATATGAAAACTGTAAATGTTGGGCTTATAGGTTTTGGTACTGTAGGTTGCGGGGTAGTTAAAACTTTAGAGAGTCGTTCTGCTTTGATTGCAAAAAAGGCAGGGGCTTTATTAAAGATAAAATATGTCTGCGATGTAGATTTGTCTAAAAAAAGGCTTTTAAAGGCAAAGGGTTGTGTTTTTACCAAGGACGCATGGCAGATAGTAAATGACCCCGATATAAATATTATCGTAGAGCTTATAGGCGGCATACACCCTGCCAAAGAATTAATCGTTGCTGCAATGAAAAACGGTAAAAGCATAGTTACCGCAAACAAGGCCTTGCTGGCGCAGGAAGGCTCTGAAATTTTTAAAATAGCGCAGGACTACGGAGTTGATATATATTTTGAGGCAAGCGTAGCCGCAGGTGTGCCTGTTATAAAAGCATTGAGAGAAGGTTTTGGCGGAGATAAGATAGAGGCTGTTTTGGGTATAGTTAATGGTACTTGTAATTTTATTCTAACCAGAATGGCTAAGGATGGGGTTAGTTTTCAAGAGGCCCTAAAAATTGCTCAAGCAAAAGGTTACGCAGAGAGTAAGCCTTTGTTGGATATAAACGGGTTTGATTCAGCTCATAAATTGGTTTTATTGACTTTGCTTTCTTTCGGAAAATTTGTATCTCTGAAAGATATTTACGTCGAAGGAATTGTAGATATATCAGCCAATGATATTGATTATGCAAAAGAATTCGGTTATGTTATAAAGTTATTGGCAATAGCAAAATTATCAGAAGGCAAGCTTGAAGTGCGCGTGGCTCCAACCCTTTTACCTAAAGATCATCTTTTGGCCAATGTTTATGATGTATATAATGCCGTATTGGTAAAAGCCGATCTTGCAGGCGGGATTTTATTTAATGGAAAAGGCGCAGGCCAAAATCCTGCGGCAAGCGGGGTTATTTCTGACATAGTTGACTTGGCAAGAAATATAAGCTCAGGCGTTACCAGGCGTGTTCCTGAATATAGCGATGTTCAGAGTTCTTTAAAATTGCGTAAAATAGACGAAATAGAATCAAGATATTATATACGTTTTTCAGCTATAGATAAACCCGGAGTATTAGCAGGTATTTCCGGTGTGTTGGGAAAATATGGCATAAGCATAGCCAGCGTTGCCCAGAAAGAAAGAAGGCAGGCAAAAATAGTGCCTGTTGTAATAATGACCCATGAAGCAAAAGAGCGCTCTTTAAGGCAGGCCTTGGCTAAAATTGACAAGCTATCTGTAATAAAAGCAAAGAGCGTTGCAATAAGGGTGGAGATATGATAAAAAGTAAAAAGTCAAAAGTCAAAAGTCAAAAGTATGCGGGTATAATAGACAAGTACAGAGAATATCTGCCTGTTACTAAAAAAACGCCAATAATTAGTTTGCTCGAAGGTGATACGCCTTTGATACCGTCTGTTTATTTAAGCAGTGTTACTGGAGCAGAGGTTTTTTTAAAATACGAAGGTTTAAATCCAACCGGGTCTTTCAAAGACAGGGGTATGACTTTTGCAATTTCAAAGGCAGTTGAAAGTGGTGCAAATGCTGTTATGTGTGCTTCAACTGGAAATACTTCTGCATCAGCAGCGGCTTATGCGGCTAAGGCAGGGATAAAATGTATTGTGCTTATACCTAAGGGCGCAATAGCACTTGGTAAACTTGCTCAGGCGTTAATACACGGCGCAAAGGTAATAGCTGTTGATGGAAATTTTGACGATGCGCTTAATTTAGTATGCCGCATTACAGAAAAATACCCGATAGTATTGGTAAATTCAATAAATCCTTATCGTATTGAAGGCCAAAAAACCAGCGCATTCGAGATATGTGATTGTTTAGGCAGCGCGCCTGAATATCATTTTATACCAGTGGGAAATGCCGGGAATATTACTGCATATTGGAAGGGTTATAAAGAATATAAAAAAGCAGGTAAAATAAAAAATTTACCCAAGATGATTGGTTTTCAGGCAGAGGGCTCAGCACCCATAGTTTTGGGCCATGCTATAGCGAAACCCGAAACCATAGCAACAGCGATACGTATAGGAAATCCCGCGAGCTGGAAATCTGCCGAGGCTGCGCGCGATGAATCAGGTGGGTTGATAGATATGGTTTCAGACAATGAGATTTTAGATGCGTATAAAATTTTGGCAGAAAAAGAAGGCGTGTTTGTTGAGCCTGCGTCTGCTGCTTCAGTAGCAGGATTGATAAAGCTTGCAAAGAAGGATTTTTTTAAACGTAAACCGTCAACCGCTAACCGAAAACCAAAAATAGTTTGTATTCTTACTGGCCACGGCTTGAAAGATCCTGACAGGGCAATAAAAACAGTTAAAGAACCGGTAGCTGTTCCAGTTAACCTTGAAGCAATATTAAAAGAAATAGGTTATTAAAGGAGTGTAAATGAAATATATAGTTTTGGTTCCAGATGGTGCATATGATTATCCAATTGCAGAGTTAGGTGAGAAAACGCCACTTGAAGTTGCAAAAATACCAAACATGAATAATATTGCAAAAATGGGCCAGGTTGGTATCACTAATACGATACCAAAGGGTTTTGCGCCTGCAAGCGATGTTGCAAATCTTTCAATATTAGGTTATGACCCGGCGCTTTATTATTCAGGGCGAGGCCCGCTGGAAGCTGCCAACATGGGTATTGAGCTTAGCGAGGGGGAAATAGCATTTAGATGTAATCTTGTTACTATTGATAATGATACTATGATAGATTATAGCGCCGGCCATATAACATCCAAAGAAGCCGCCCATGTCATAGCTGTTTTAAATAAATTCATAGGTACTGACGAAATAAAATTTTATCCCGGGGTAGGATACAGGCATTTAATGGTCTTAAAGGATAAGTCTTTAACAAAGGCTTTGTTGAAAACAAAATGCATCCCGCCGCATGACATAACAGGTTATAAAGTTTCAAAAAATCTGCCCAAAGGCGCAGGCGCTAAATTTTTGATTGATTTGATGGAAAAGGCAAGGCCGTCTCTTGCCGAAGCTGAAGTAAACCGGGTTAGAATAGATTTAAAAGAAAACCCGGCAAATGCAATTTGGCTTTGGGGCCAGGGTACGGTTGCAAATCTGCCAAAATTCAAAGATAAATTTGGCCTGGAAGGTTCTATTATATCAGCGGTTGATTTGATAAAAGGCATAGGCAAGATTACAGGGCTTGAGCCGTTATCTGTTCCTGGCGTTACGGGTTATTATGATACCAATTATAAAGGCAAAGGCGAGTATGCTATTAATTCGCTTAAAGATAAGGATTTTGTTTTTGTTCACGTTGAGGCTACTGATGAAGCAGGGCATAATGGTGATTTAAGGGCGAAGATTGCCGCTCTTGAAAGTTTTGATAAATTTATTGTAGGCCCGATATTAGCGTATTTTAAAACCAAAAATCAGCCATTTAGGGTAATGTTGATGGCTGATCATTATACGCCTGTAAAGGTTAAAACCCATACGCAGGACCCGGTGTTTTTTGCAATTTATGGGGATGGTATACAAAAAGATGAAATAGAGGCATTTAATGAGATTGAAGCGGCAAAATCCAAATTTAACCTGCCAAAGGCTTCTGATCTAATGAGTTATTTTATAAAATAATATGAATTCTTTATTAGTAGTTTTTATCAGTGCAGTATTGTTTTTTTTGGGTTATAGGTTTTATGCTGCTACAATTGGGCGGTTATTTGGAGTAGATTTTCAGCGTAAGACGCCTGCACATGTAAAATTTGACGGCATTGATTATGTGCCTGCGCGTAACTGGCTGGTTTTATTCGGGCATCATTTTTCTTCTATAGCAGGGGCTGGCCCCATAATAGGCCCTGTTATTGCATGTGTAATTTGGGGATGGTTGCCTGCCTTGATTTGGATTGTTGTCGGAGCTATTTTTATCGGAGGAGTTCACGATTTTGGATCTTTGATGTGTTCAGTGCGGCAGGAAGGAAATTCAATTGCAGATATCGCAAAAGGAGCAATATCGCAAAAGGCAAAGATTATTTTTTCTATTTTTGTCTGGCTGGCATTGATTTTAGTAATAGCTGTTTTTACCTTTCTTTGCGCGGATACATTTGTTAAAGAGCCAAAGATAGTCTTGCCTTCTTTAGGCTTAATACCGGTTGCAGTGCTTGTAGGTTTTTTACTTTATAATTTAAAGGTCAATAATTCACTGTCAACAATTTTAGGTTTAAGCTTACTCGGTTCTTTGATTTTATTAGGCAATAGGTTTCCTTTAGGCATTGCGCAAGGCGGGCTTAATATTTGGATAATTGTTTTATTGATATATTCTTTTATTGCGTCAGTGACACCGGTTCAAATATTGCTGCAGCCAAGGGATTACCTGTCAAGTTTTTTATTGTTTGCCGGGGTGTTATTCGGATTTGCAGGTTTAACATTTGCGCATCCCAGAATAGAGCAACCCGCGTTTGTTGCCTTTAATACTACTGAAGGCAGTATGTGGCCTATGATGTGTGTTACAGTTGCTTGCGGAGCTATTTCTGGTTTTCATTCTTTGATTGCCTCTGGGACAACATCTAAGCAGCTTTCCAGCGAACGTTTTGCCAGGCGCATAGGTTATGGCGCGATGGTAGCAGAAGGATTAGTAGCAGTATTAGCTATTTTGGCGGTTTGCGCAGGTTTAAATGGTAAAAATTTACCGCAGTTGCTTAAAGATATCGGCCCGATAAATTCCTTTTCTTTAGGTTACGGCAATATTACTAAGAATATATTAGGTGGGTACGGCGGTTTTATCGCAGTAACTATACTAAATGCATTTATTTTAACTACTCTTGATACAGCCACGCGTATAAGCCGTTATTTGACAGAAGAGCTTTTTGGCATAAAAAACAGGTATTTTGCAACATCTATTGTAATTGTTCTTGGCGGCGCTTTGGCTTTAACAGGCGCTTGGGAAAAAATTTGGCCGGTGTTTGGCGCGTCAAATCAATTAGTCGCAGCATTAGCGTTATTAGTTATAAGCTGCTGGCTGCTTGCGCATAATCCTGATAATGAAACTTCATTGTTGCGCAGAAAGGTTTTTAAGTTTACGCTTTTGCCTGCAATCTTTATGTTTGTAACGACCGTAGTAGCTTTAATTCTGCAGGTAAAAAAATATTTTCAGGCAAAAGATTATTTGTTGTTTTGTATAACAATTGTGTTGTTGTTATTAGCGTTTTATTTATTGACAGAGGCATTACGAGTATTATTGAAAAAGAAAAACGTTTTAGCTCATAGTTCTTAAGCTCATAGTAAAAGAAAAGATTTTATTTTTTACTATCAGCTATGAGCTTTTGTGCTAGACAAGATTATTTGGAGACAATATGAGTAAGTTGATTGTTCAGAAATTTGGAGGAAGTTCGGTAGCTAATCCTGATAAGATTAAAAATGTGGCAAACCGCGTGGCTGGCTATAAAAAGAAGGGTTATGACCTTGTGGTTGTTGTTTCTGCGCCCGGCGATACTACTGATGAGTTGATTGATTTTGCGGCTAAGATAACATCTAATCCGCCTGCGCGCGAGATGGATATGCTTTTGTCTACGGGCGAGCAGGTATCTATTGCATTATTAGCAATGGCCTTAAATGAACTTGGCCAAAAGGCCGTATCGTTAACTGGCTGGCAGGTTGGGATAATAAGCGATACGACACATACCAAGGCCCGTATAGTAAATATTAAAACTGATAAGATGCGCCAGGAATTAAAAAAAGGGAATATAGTAATAGTTGCAGGTTTTCAAGGCATGACGCCCGAGCAGGATATTACTACTCTTGGCAGGGGCGGTTCAGACCTGACAGCTGTGGCTTTGGCTAAGGCTTTAAAGGCTGACGAATGTGAAATTTATACAGATGTGGAGGGCATATTTACTACAGACCCGCGCATAGAACCAAAGGCGCGAAAAATAAACAAAATTACTTATGATGAAATGCTTGAAATGGCTTCTTTAGGCGCGCAGGTTATGCAGTCGCGTTCAATTGAGGTTGCCAAAAAATTTAATGTACCAATACATGTGCGTTCATCTTTTTCTTCAAACCCGGGGACCATGATAATAAAGGAGGTAACCAGAATGGAAGATATAGTAGTGACAGGTGTAACCTTGAGCAAAAATGAAGCAAAGATAACCCTTTGTGATGTACCGGATGAACCAGGCGTGGCAGCAAAGATATTCAAGGAATTGGCAGTGGGCGGCATAAATGTTGATATGATTGTTCAGAACGTCAGCCAGGCACGCAAAACCGATATATCGTTTACTATAAATAAACAAGACCAGCAAAAGGCTATTAAACTGATAAAGGAAGTGGCAAATGATTTAAGCGCAGGAGAAGTGCTTGTTGATGATGATATAGCGCGCATTTCGATAGTAGGCGTTGGCATGAAATCTCATCATGGCGTTGCTGCTTTAATGTTTGAGACCCTTGCAAAACAATGTATTAACATAGAAATGATTTCTACTTCGGATATTAGCATATCCTGTATTATAGACAAAAAACAGGGCGAAGAGGCAGTAAAGGCATTGCACAGTAAGTTTGGATTAGATAAAAAATAAGAGGTAGGACAATGAAAAAAGTTGAATTATATGACACGACGCTGCGCGACGGCGCACAGACTGAAGGAATTTCTTATTCAGTCCAGGATAAGGTAAAGATTGCGGAGAAGCTTGATGAGCTTGGTGTGCATTTTATCGAAGCTGGTTGGCCCGCTAATTCCAAGGACAAAGAAGTTTTTAAGATATTAAAGAAAAAATCTTTGAAAAATGCCCAGCTTGCAGCATTTGGGGCTACCTGCAGGGCGGATAAAAAACCATCAGAAGATGTCAGTATTAAGGGTATTCTCGAGGCTAATACTAAGGTAGTGACGATTTTTGGAAAGACATGGGATTTTCATGTTAAAGATGCTTTAAGGATTTCCTTAGACGATAATCTAAGGATTATTGATGATACGGTTTCTTTTTTGGTTTCAAAAGGCAGGACTGTTGTTTATGACGCAGAACATTTTTTTGATGGCTACCAGGCAAATCCGGAATATGCCTTAAAGACTATTTTGACTGCGCAGAATGCAGGCGCGTCACGTTTAGTTTTATGCGATACTAATGGCGGCACTGTAACATCTAAACTTGTTAAAATTATTAATGAGATATCGCCTAAAGTTAAGGTTTCTTTGGGCATTCATACACATAATGATATTGGTTTGGCTGTGGCAAATTCTATTGCAGCAGTTGAAAATGGCGCATTGCATGTTCAGGGTACATTTAACGGATACGGCGAGCGTTGCGGCAATGCAGACCTTACAACGGTAATAGGAATATTGAAAACCAAATTGGGTATTGATTGCATTTCTGAAGAAGAGCTTAAAAATCTTACAAAAACAGCGCATTTCATAAGTGAAGTTTCAAATATGAAACAGCAGCCGAATCAGCCTTTTGTAGGCACATCCGCATTTGTGCATAAAGGCGGTGTTCATATCGATGCCATGCTTAAAAATTCAAAGACATATGAACATGTTGATCCTGCTATTGTTGGCAATCACAGAAGAATTTTGGCTTCGGAATTAGCCGGTAAGATGCCGATTATATTAAAGGCCAAGGAATTTGATATTGACCTTGATAAAAAATCACCTAAGACAGCGAAAATCTTAAAACTATTGCAGGATTTAGAGCTTAAAGGCTATCAGTTTGAAGCGGCTGACGCATCTTTCGAGCTTTTAATCAAACGAGAACTGAAGCAGTATAAAAAGTTTTTTGAACTGGAAAGTTTCAGGGTTGTCATAGAAAAGAAACCCGACGGCCACCTGACATCTGAAGCGATTATAAAGATTAAAGTCAAGGGCGTCCAAGAACATACTGCCGCTGATGGCGATGGCCCTATAAATGCCTTAGATAACGCGCTTCGCAAGGCCTTAAAGTCGTTTTATCCTAATTTGGCAAAGATGCATCTGTCAGATTTTAAGGTGCGCGTGCTTAATGAAAAGGCAGGCACTGCAGCGCCTGTTCGTGTTTTGATTCAGTCGCAGGATGAAGAAGATTATTGGGGTACAGTCGGCGTTTCAGAAAATATTATTGAGGCAAGCTGGCAGGCATTAGTGGACAGCGTTGAGTATAAACTTTTGAAAGATAAGGCGTAATTTTAGATGGAAGTCAAAGATATACCAATACACTACAATCATAAGGAAACTGAAGACAGAATTTACGGTTTTTGGGAAGATAATAATTTTTTTAAGGCAAGCCCCAATCCTAAAAAGAAACCTTATTGTATAGTTATTCCTCCTCCCAATGTAACGGGTATTTTACATATGGGCCACGCCCTGAATAATACAATCCAGGATATCCTTATAAGGTATCATCGCATGAAAGGCGAAGAAGCGCTTTGGATGCCGGGGACTGATCATGCCGGTATCGCTACGCAAAATGTTGTCGAACGACAAATAGCAAAAGAAGATTTAAAGCGTTACGATTTAGGAAGAGAAAAATTTCTGGAAAGAGTTTGGCAGTGGAAAGATAAGCATGGTTCTACTATAATTAGCCAGCTTAAAAAGATGGGCGCTTCATGCGATTGGCAGCGTTTGCGTTTCACCATGGATGATGCGTATTCTGAGTCGGTCAAAGAAGTTTTTGTACGGCTTTATGAAAAAGGATTAATTTACCAGGGCGATTATATTATAAACTGGTGCCCGAGATGTCAGACGGCGTTATCGGATGAAGAAGCTGCGCATCATGAGCTTGAAGGGAATTTATATTATATTAAATATTTGCTAAAGAAGTCCACAGTCCACAGTCCACAGTCCACAGAAAAGATAAAGTCTGTCGACCGTGGACTGTCGTCTGTGGGCTATATTGTTGTAGCTACGACCAGGCCGGAAACAATGCTTGGCGATACGGCTGTGGCAGTAAACCCTAAAGATAAAAGATATAAGGATTTTATTGGCGCAACAGTTGTACTGCCTTTGGTTGAGCGCGAAATAAAAATCATAGCAGATGACTTAGTGGATCCGAAGTTTGGAACCGGCGCAGTAAAAGTAACCCCTGCCCACGACCCCAATGATTATCAGATGGGTATCAAACATAAGCTTGAATTCATAAATATATTGCAGCCCGACGCAATTTTAAATAAAAATGCAGGCGAATATGCAGGTATGGACAGGTTTGAAGCCAGGGAAGCAATTATAGAGGATTTGAAAGAAAGGAAATTGCTTGAAAAGGTTGAACCGCATAGGCATGCAGTAGGGCATTGTTACCGTTGCCATACAATAGTAGAGCCGTATTTGTCGAAACAATGGTTTGTAAAGATGAAGCCGCTTGCCAAGCCCGCTATTGAAGCTGTTAAAAAAGGCAAGATTAAATTTCATCCTGACCGCTGGACAAAAGTTTATATAAACTGGATGGAAAATATCAGGGATTGGTGCATCTCAAGGCAGATATGGTGGGGGCACAGATTACCTGTGTATTATTGCAGAAAATGCAATAAGGCAGGAAAGGGCGTGATCGTTTCCAAGATAAAACCTGAAAAATGCCCGGTTTGCGGATTAAATGATATCTATCAAGATGAAGATGTTTTAGATACATGGTTCTCGTCATGGCTGTGGCCTTTTGCAACTTTTAAAGATAAAGAGGATTTGAAATATTTTTATCCTACATCAACGTTGGTAACTGCGCAGGAGATCATATTTTTCTGGGTTGCGCGTATGATAATGGCAGGTTTTGAATTTATGGATAAAGAGCCGTTTAAGGATGTTTATATCCATGGCACTGTCCGCGATGACACCGGTAAGAAAATGTCAAAATCCCTGGGCAATATAATTGACCCATTGGAAATAATAAATGAATTCGGCGCAGATGCGCTGCGCTTCAGTATTATTTCAATAACTTCAGAAGGGCAGGATATATTCTTATCAAAAGACAAATTTCAATCAGGCAGAAATTTTGCCAATAAAATATGGAATGCCTCGCGGTATGTCTTGAGCAACCTATCCGAAGACGTTGACACAGATTTATGCGTTATGCTTAAGAGCAGTAAATTATCCCTGGCTGACAGGTGGATATTAAGTAATTTATATATAATGCTGCAGGATTTAAATAAGGCCCTTGATTCCTATAAATTTAACGAGGCTGCTAATTTGCTGTACGAGTTTATATGGCATAAGTATTGTGATTGGTATCTAGAGCTGGTTAAGCCTGTTTTGCTTGATAAGGAGCATGCTGAACAAAAGAGGGATGTCCAGATAATCCTATATAAAGTTTTAGAAAAAAGTTTGAGGATGCTGCATCCATTTATGCCGTTTATCACCGAGGAGGTTTGGGGCATGCTGCCACATAAAAGGCAAAGCATAATGATACAGCCTTGGCCCCATGTGCAAAAAGATTTGATAGATAAAGACGCTGATAGCGATATGGATTTTCTGATAAAATTGATTGTCGCTGTCAGGAATATACGTTCCGAGATGCTTATTCCTCTTGATAAAAAAGTCAATGCAGTTTTTTCAGTCAAGGATTCCGAAATGCAAAAACTCATAGAGGCAAATCAGCAATATATAAAAAATCTGGCAAAAGTAGAAAATATAGATGTAGGGGCACGGCATGCCGTGCCCCTACGGGAACGGCCGAAGCAGTCCGCTACAGCGGTTGTGGAAGGTGCGGAAATATTTATACCTTTAGCTGGGCTGATAGATGTAGATGCTGAAAAAATAAGGCTTTCAAAAAAGGTCGCAGAGCTGGATAATCTTTTAAAGGGTATTTCATCCAGGCTTAAGAATAAGGAATTTTTAAATAAGGCGCCTGCAGCAATTGTTGAGAAAGAAAAGCAAAGGCAGGAAGAGCTTAAAACAGATATAGATAAATTAAAATCAGGGTTAAAAATTTTAGGATGATGCGATTACAAAAGGCATTATCACATGCAGGCATAGCCTCGCGCCGCAAGGCAGTAGAAATTATTGAATCCGGGAATGTTGAAGTTAATGGCCAAATTGTAACAGAAAAAGGCTTAGCGGTTGACATTTCTAGGGATAAGATATTGGTTTCAGGCAAGCCCATAACTTTGCACGGCAATGTTTATATATTGACAAATAAGCCAAAAAATTGCATATCAACTACTTCTGATACGCATTTACGTAAGACAGTAATCGATTTGATAGGCGATTTTCCTCAAAGGGTTTATCCTGTAGGAAGGCTTGATAAAAATACTACGGGGTTATTGCTTTTGACAAATGACGGCGAGCTTGCCTTTAGGTTGACACATCCTAAGTTTGGCGTAGAAAAAACATATGAGGCTTTAGTTAGAGGAGTAGTTACGCAGAAAACTGTTGAAAAATTGCAAAAAGGCCTTTTTGTTGACGGTAAAAAAACAGCTCCGGCAAAAGTTGAAATTATTTATACAGATAAAGAAAAAACGAAACTAAAAATAAAAATACATGAAGGCAGAAAGCGGCAGGTTCGTCTGATGCTTTTGACTGTGGGGCATCGTGTGGTTGATTTAAAAAGAGTAAATTTTGGGAATTTGAGCTTGGGAACATTGAAACCCGGCGAGTGCAGGATGCTTACTGCTAATGAAGTTTCGGCTTTGAAAAAATTGGTGAAATTGTAAACTATGGCCACTTCGGGCTGACTGTATTTTATAGCCTAATACAAACATGAAAATAGACAGTAGCATTAAAAATTTAATAAGACAGGCATTAAAAGAGGATATCGGCAAAGGCGATATTACGACTAACGTTTTAGTATCTGCTGATGCAAAAGCCAAAGCTGTTATTATTGTGAAACAGAATGGCATAATAGCCGGTTTAGATATTGCAAAAGCAGTTTTTACTGAATTGGATAAAGGTATAAAATTTAAATCATTTGTTAAAGATGGCGATAAGGTTCAATCTGGTAAAAAAATAGTTGAGATAAGAGGTGAAGCCAGGGCTATATTGACTGCTGAAAGAACAGCGCTTAATTTCCTGGGGCATTTGAGCGGTATCGCGACTTTGACAAGGCAATTTGTGGATGAAGCAAGGCCGTGCAAAGCAGAGATATTGGATACCAGAAAAACCATGCCGTTAATGCGCATTTTGGAGAAATACGCTGTAAAATGCGGTGGCGGAGCCAATCATAGAATGGGTTTGTGGGATGCGGTGCTTATAAAGGATAACCATATTGTAGTCCACAGTCCACGGTCCACAGTCCACAGATTAAAAAAAATGGTTATGGATGTAAGAAAGAAAATGCCAAAAAATATGCCGATAGAAATTGAAGTAACAAATTTAAATGAATTTAAAGATGCTATAGAAGCACATCCAAATATAATCCTTTTAGATAATATGTCAATAAATCAAATCAAAAAAGCAGTTCAAATAAGAAATATATTTCTGCAGTCCATAGACTGTGGACTGTCGACTATTTTACTTGAGGTATCCGGAGGAGTTAATCTTTCCAACATACGTCAGATTGCCAAGGCTGGCGTAGAGAGAATCTCCATTGGCGCTTTGACGCATTCTGCAAAGGCATTAGATATATCCCTTTCAATCTAGTTAAAAACATAATATTAGTAATGCAGCCAAGGAAAGTGGCAATGTAGATTTATTTTGTCATAATGTCCTATGAATGATCACCGTAGACTAAATTAGGCATAGCCCTTTTGTGACGAGAAGTGGTTTTCTTTGAAAAATCAATATGCCATCTCAACA
>Ga0172373_10003192_pt1 | contig 24273 bp, 7 predicted proteins | sample Lak10m_2_FD_114546 | JGI IMG/M metagenome (GOLD analysis project Ga0172373, IMG submission 114546) | Freshwater microbial communities from Kabuno Bay, South-Kivu, Congo - kab_092012_10m | ecosystem: Environmental > Aquatic > Freshwater > Lake | place: Democratic Republic of the Congo: South-Kivu...
AAGGAACTCATCCTAATTTGTTTTACTCTAATTTAGCTGTAGGAGAAATACCTACCGATAGACACACAAATAAACCTTTGGTACAGGGTACTATTGTTTGTGACTCTCAAGGAGCTACAGCAGTGATTCAAGGAGATGGTAGTATTGGGTCTTTAGCCGTAACTAACAATAGAAGCGTAATAGAGTCTCGATTAAAAACTTTTAGGGGCGGAATGTTTAGCCAACCAGTAACATCAAAATGAAACAAACAATGCCAGTTAGATCCAAGTGGATTTGGATAGATTACCTTTATTTTCTTTTAATTTTGTTAGGAATATATTTTGCCTTTCTTAATATAGTTCCTTATGAAAGAGTTATAGCTGCTTTATCTGCAACAATGCAAGATACTTTATGGATTAATGTTTTTTCCAATGTTCCTATAATTAAGGATATTGCAGGATTTATTGGTAAAACAGCTATTTGGGTAATGGGCGCTATCACGTGGGCTGTTATTCAAATAATTGAAACTCTACCAATTGTTATCTTTTCTGATGATTTGCTGTTAGAAACCATTATCCGTTCGGGTGGTAAAAACAAATTTGACATCAATGATAACGATGATCCAATCATGAAAGCAGCTAAAAAAATTTATAACCGACTTCCTTTAGCTGTAATCAGAAACCTTAAATACGCTCAGATTTTTACCTACGTATTTGATTTTATGTTGGTAATTACCATATACCCTCCAATTCAAGGTGGTTTAGCGGATTTTTTATTTGCTATAGCAACTGGAAATTATGCTGTAATTAATGGATTAAATTTTGCACTTAGTATAATTACTTTGTTTGCATGCGAGATAATCGCTCTTTTAATAATTTACAGCAACAAATTGGTTCTTTTGTATAAACAAAGTAGAGGTTTAATTTAAATGGACAAAATGATAGAGTATCAAAAGCAAGCATTGCGGGCTGACAATGGAAACTTACAGTATAAGATAATTTTTGGATTAGGAGCAGCTGTTGTAATGGCATCAGCCACTACTCCAGTAGTCGGATTAGCTATTGCTGTTTTGGTATTCTATCGTTGTGTCAAAAATGCTAAATCTAGTGGACGTAGCTATGAATCAATTATTCAAGGAGAATGCATAGCTCACGCTTTAGAAGGAGATGATTTTAAAGAATATTCAAGAGAAATTGGTTACCAAAAAACTAAAGAGGAAATAGAGGAAGCGTTTAGAAGAAACTTACCATTTTCAAAAGCAGCATGGGAGTTTTACCGGTCTATCAAACCTAGGGTTTTACCACCTGAAACTCCAGAAAAAAACATAGAAAGAAAGTTTAGCTCAGAATTCAAAAAAATAGAATTACCAGCTGAACAAAACAGCGAACAAAAAACTCAAGAGTTTTTTTTTGATTCAACATTAGACCAAAAACAACAAGTTAGTGAATTTAATTTGTTAGACCAAATTGCTGCGCCAGTTTCTAATTTATTTGTATTAGGAGTTGGCGGTAGCGGAAAAGGAATTTTAATATCAAATGCTTTAAGAAAGGCAAAACAATTTGACCCTTTCTTAAAAGTATTTGTAATAGATCCAAAAGGCAATGAAAATGAAGCTGGATATTGGAGTGCAGCAGATTTAATATTAAAAAATCAAGTGGCAAACATGACATCAGAAGAAGTTATAACTTGGTTAGATAGCTGTTTAAACCAATATCAATCCTTTGCAACAGAGCAGGAAATAAACGGAAATAGAGTATTATTAATTATTGATGAATTATTAATACTTGGGCATTACTCTAAAGAACAAAAATACACAAGAATTGGTAGTTTAATTATTTCAATTGCTTCATTAGGTGACGTGTCTGGTAGAAAGCTATGGTTAATCACTCAAACACCTTATGTAGGTGCTGTAGGGTTAAATCTTAGTCAAACCTCTCAAATTCCTTGGATTACTTTAGTTGGAGAAAGCAACCAATTAAGACAATGGGGTAAAGCATTGCCAATTCCTCCAATTAGTTTAGAAGAGCTAGAAAAACTTAGACAAGAATCTCCAGTACAAAGAGCATATTGCTTTCAAGAAAAATGGTTGCCAATGCCTAAACTAACTAACTACTCTGGCATTGACAGAGACCTTAAAAAACAAAGTATTTATGTTACTCAAAAAGTATGGGAAAATGTTAAAAACAATCCTATATTTAAAGCATGGGAACAAGCATTATTAAACTCAGAAGTTAATAATGTTAAAGAATTTATAGAATTAAATAAGTTTAATAACTCTATAGGAGAATTACTCAATACTTATTTAATTCCATTTAACATTCAATTGTCTAAAAAATTCCAAAAAACAACTAAGTTAATCAACAAATAACTATTTAAACAAAGATTTAGACCATTGAACCTTTTTACTAAAAGGAGGTAGTTGCATGTCTAAATCTTGAAGGGTCTCCAAAGACAATTTACGAAAATCTTGAAAAAATTCAGCATGCCTTTGCTTGTGAATTCGCTCATCAAAATCCTTACCAGTACACCCCTCCATAACGTTATCTCTCAGCTTTAAAAACAATCTACCTATCAACTTCTCCTTTTGAGCTTCCAGAGAGTTGTCTTTACCAGGCTGAATTAGCCTTTGGTCTAATCGATTTAAATCTTCTGCCTGCTTAAGCTTTTCTCGATACATTTCCAAAAACTGTAAAGGCGTAGGTAAATGCGTACAAACACTAGAAACATAAACACAAGTAACAAGTAAATACTTGTCTGGTATATTAGATAATGTTTCTACCCAAGCCATCAATACTAAGTCTTTAAACTTAGTTTCAAACCTAATTTCAAGGTTCTGTAAAACGCGTCGTAGCTCTGGACGTAAATCAGATTTATCTTGGTCGTCACTGTGTCCATTAAGTTGATATTGCATAATCGTTTTCTAATAACTAACAACTAGAATAACATAGTTAGTTACAAGTGTCAATAACTAAAATCGAAGTAAATTCCTCAACTCACCCATTTGATCCATAGTCTGTTTTAATTGATTTTTTTGCTCAGCGTACTCTATTTCCTGAGAAACACTTTCAAAACCGGAACCAAGATTCTTAGAGCCTTGCCATTGAGTAACCAATGCAGTTAATGATTCCCATTTCTCTGGATTACGCTCCATAGATTTAATGTAATTCATTCCATAAGCGTCATCTTTCTTTTTAGAACCCCTAGAATGTAATGCATTAAGCCAACAAACAAACTTAAAATCTATATCATTAGGAGCGTAGTTGCAAATACGTCCAGATTTTCTATAAGACTCAATAATAGGCAGCATGCCTTCCACAGCCGCCCACTCTTGTAACTGAAAAGGATTAAAATTGCTCACCCCGTGATACCAAGCGGTTCGATAACTTTCCACCCTCTTCAATACGTCTTCACTATAAGGATTAACTGATTGCCCGTAACTGACTAATCCACTAGGTTTAACAGATAAGCCAGATTGGCTGTTTTTTGGCGCTAGAACGCCGTCATTTTCCTGTTTAATATCTTCCGTCATTACACTACCTCCTAAGCCTGTTTTAGGCAAATTATTAACTGTTGCTTCAACGGTCACTGTATCATCCACTGGTTTTACTCTTTCGCTTTTCAACTTGATTGGTTTAAGCGCGGGGGATTCGTCCTGTGGAGTTTGAGGAATGTTGGATACCAAGGAAAAATTATTGTTTACTTCTTGGTTGTTGTCCAAACCAGTCTCACCCTTAATTAAGGGGGTAGGGGGATTCTTCTCTTTCTTCTTTCTTTCTTTATTATTTAAAGTTTTATTATTTAGTATATCAAATCTGATAGGGGTAGGTATATCAGATTTGATGGGCTGCGCAGTTTCCGGAACGTCATTTTCGATAGGGGCTAAATTAATTTCAAAACCCACTTGACAATCTATAGCGTCAGTGTTATTATTAATTTGTGGCGCGGTTTTAGTCTGCCTGCGCCACGCTGCATAATCTTTGTCTATACGCTCTGCCGCCATTGCGTATATTCTATCGACATCCTCCGTCAAAGGAGTAGGTTGAACAGTTTTTGGGAGAGCTGGTTTAACCTGCTCCTTTTTAATTTTTTGTTTAGCAGATTGTTGTATGTTAGCAATATCATTAGCGGTTGCCCACTGCTCTATAGGGTTGATATCGTAAACAACAGTACGACCAGGTAATTCTTGTACTACCTTAATAATATTAGACTCCAATAATATGCGTATAGACCGACGCACTATAGATAATGCAATCTTTGTTCCTTTTGCAATATTTTTTAAAGATTCAAAGCATCCATTACCGCCACCTATGCGGCTATATATGCGACCCAACACCCTATAAACTTCTGGGAGTAGTTCTAAATCTTCTAGGAATCGGGAGACAAACATAGCTCCCTTTGAGATAGTCTGCATAGTGGTATATATCGAAAGAATGACAATAAGCAAAATATAACACATTTTTTACCTTTGTCAAGAGTTGAATAAAAGATTTTTTTATGTTATCTTTGTGTACAGTGTTTTTGTTATTGGAGTAGTTGCTGGTAATGATTAAGAATGATAAATGGATTTTACAGCAATGTAGTAGAGGCATGATTTCTCCTTATGAATCATCACTTGTGCGTAGGTATAAGAGGGGCAGTGATGAATTAAGTTGTATTAGTTACGGTGTATCTTCTTATGGTTATGACATTAGGCTGTCACCAAAAGAGTTTAAGGTATTTAAACGTATACCTGCATTAGTAATAAATCCTAAAAGTTTTAATGACAAAAGTTTAGAGGTTGTAGATTTACAGTCTGACCAGTGGGGTGATTATTTTGTTATTCCGGCTAATTCTTATGGATTAGGTGTGTCTTTAGAGAAGATAGTGATGCCTGTAAATGTTACTGCAATATGTATTGGCAAAAGCACGTATGCCAGGGTTGGTATAATAGCTAATTTAACACCTGTTGAAGCTGCTTGGTCTGGTTATTTAACGTTAGAGTTCAGTAATTCGTCTAGCGCAGATTGTCGTATATATGCAAATGAGGGGGTGGCGCAGTTGTTGTTTTTTGAAGGTGATATGTGTAGAACTAGTTATCAGGATAGGCTAGGTAAATACCAAAATCAATTGGAGCAGATTACATTACCGGTTGTTTAGTTGTTTATAATTTCATCAATTTTTTGTAGTATTTCTTGGATTTTTTGAGTATTTACTGGGCAAGTAAAATGACATTGAGTTTTTTCTAATAAAATAAATCCTGTGTATTTTTTATTAATTAAATAGATTGCATAGGATTTAATTTTTCTATGTTTTAACCATGCAGTGTTTATAAATCCTTTAGTGTAATTATTATATATTGCTAACACTCTATCTTGTTTTATTAAGTTGTTTATTTCTAAACTGACAAAAGAATAATTATATTTATTTTCTTCTAAGATTGCTTTTTCTGTGCTATAATCAATAAAGCTATAAAATGTTTTAGCGTAAATAAACTTATTTTTTTTATGAAAATTATCTAACATAAAAAAAGTTATACGATTAAATCCGTTTTGACTTAACTCTTTAAAATAATTTTGTATAATAGCTTCTTCTTCTACATCAATTTCTGGCAAATGGGAATGAGTTATGGCTTCCAGTTTAGAAAGTATAACAAAAAGCTGGTTTTTAAATTTAAAAAATAGCCAGGCAAAGATGGTGGAGGCTATGACTGGTATTAAATCTACCAAAAGTCCAATAGCTACCTGCGTTGCCACTTCAAAATAAGGAGAGTTTTGTTGTTGCGATGGTTCGATTTTAGCTATATAGCTTTTCATAATTATATCCTCCTTATTAATATAGTTGACTATTTTCTAGGTAAAATTCCTCCTTGTCTTTGCTGTCTTTGGATTTCTGTTAATACAGCGCTTTGTATTGCGTTACGTAATTGAATTGGGTCTATATTAGATTCATCTTTACCACTATTTGATTCTATGGTAATTGGTATATTAAATGTATTTTCAGGTTTTTGACTGTTATTAGCTTCTCCGTTATTTATAGGTGGTGCTACATAGCCACCGTTTACGTAATTCATAGTTTGATGATATTGTCTTTCTGCTGGAGATACCATACCGCCATTTGCATAAGCTAATACTCTGCTATCCATGGGAGATACCATACCACCATTAGCGTAGTTTAATACTTTGCTATCCATGGGAGATACCATACCGCCATTAGCGTAGTTTAATACTTTGCTATCCATGGGAGATACCATACCGCCATTAGCGTAGTTTAATACTTTATTTAATTGTAATTCCTCAAACCTTTTATTTTGATTAACTGTTAACACTCGTTCGCCTGGAGTTAATACTGCTAATACAGGCTGCATACCACCGTTTAACGAACGCTCTTTAGTAAATGCTGCGTTTAACGAGTTAAGAGCGCTATCAACTACTGTTTTTAATTCATTACTAAGGTCTCTAGCTTCTCCAGTTACTGCATCTACATCCATTACTAAATCATTTTGTGTTCCGTTACGCAATTGAACTGAGTCTACATTAGATTCATCTTTACTACTATTTAATTCTATGGTAGTTGGTATATTAGGTGTGTTTTTAGGTTTTTCGTTATTTATAGTTTGATGATATTGTCTTTCTGTTGGAGACACTATGCCGCCATTAGCGTAGTTTAATACTTTATTTAATTGTAATTCCTCAAACCTTTTATTTTGACTAACTGTTAACACTCGTTCGCCTGGAGTTAATACTGCTAATACAGGTTGTATACCACCGTTTAACGAACGCTCTTTAGTAAATGCTGCGTCTATAGATGGTACTAATCCACCTTCTGCATAGTTTGTTATAACACCACCTAATGCTTTGCCTCCTACTTTTGGTGTAAATAGCCCAACAAACCAGTTAAGAGCGCTATCAACTACTGTTTTTGTAGCTAATTGAATGATTGAGTTTAGAATAGCTTTAGTGACATTGTATAATACTCTTTCTAATCCTTTTAATTCATTACTAAGGTCTCTAGCTTCTCCAGTTACTGCATCTACACCCATTACTAAATCATTCATTACATAGGTGGATAGTTCGCTACCAATACTTTGTTTAGCTGTAACTACAATACTATCTTTTAATGTTGCTAAAAAATCTTTGTGCGCAAGATTAGCTGCTTCAATTGCTCTTGCATGATCTTGATTAATTTCAGTAGCTTGTTTTGTTTGTTCTTCTTGTGCCGTTTTAATTGCAGCGTCTTTAACGGCTGATGCTTGTTTTTCTTGAGTGGAATAAGTATCATCAATTCTACTAATTTCGTCAGTTTTATCAGCTTGATTAATTGGCTCATCAGTTGTATTTAGTTTTGCTATTTCATTGTCTCTAGCTTCTTGAAAAGCTTTTATAGCAGTTTCGTAGTTATGTATTGCTTGTTCGTTTAATAGTTTAAGTCTAAGAGCATTATCATCGTTTGCTTTATCTCTGTCAAAAGTTGCATTTTGTATAAGTCTATCACGCTTTATTGCATTTAGCTGAAATTCTGAAGTTAATCCTTGTAACTCTAACGATTGGATAGTTGCTTCAGATATAGTATTTTCTCTTGCTTGTGTTTTTTCATCTTCTGCTCTTTTACTTAAAGTAGACACCCTGCCTTTAAGGAGTTCTACCATCTCTGGACTCAATTTAATGTTTTCTAGTATTTTTAATGTTTCGCCTAATTCAACTAATTTTTGTTCTATTGAGTCTATTGGTAATCCAGCTAATTCCAAAACTTCTTTATTAGATCCTAGAACACCTATTTCATAGTTGATGCCTGATACTTCTTTTACTCTTCCTTTTTTTGCTTCTATTATAGCAGTGTTTGGGCTGTCTGCAATTAGTTGTTCAATGTCTTTTGTTGCTTCACTTATTTCTTTTGACCCTATATTAAAATTATACAATTCTTGTAGTCTTTTACTTGATAGATCAAGTCTTGCTTTTAATTTGTTGGCTTCAGTTGAATTTTCTTTAAGAGCCTGTAAATATGCTAGTCTTAACTGAGTATATTCTCTTATATTCTCTAAAAATGGAATATTTACAGTTAATATTGAGTCTAATTCAAGTTGTTCTTCTTTTGTTAAATTTCTTATTTGTTGTTTAATTTTTTCAAGATTATCTTTTCTAGTTTCAAATACTTGAATTTGAGCTTCAGTTGCACGTAACTGATCACCTAAATTAAGCGTAGTTAGTACGGTCTCTAGAAAATTTGGTAAATCACCTAGTGCTTTATCAATTAAAGGTTTTGCTAGTTTGTACTCTTCTTCTATCTTTTCTTTATCTGTTGTTGCTGTTTCTAATCCGCTTCTAACTTTTTCTAAAATCGGCTTAAGTCTGTTAATATAACTGCTTTTTGTTGTATCGTCAAGAGGAGAGTTTTGAATTTCTTGTATAGCATTGTTTATTCCTGTAATTAACTTATTGTAGCCTTCAATTTGTTTTCCTAATTCTTTTATTTGATCTGTAAACGTTGATTGTTGTTGTTTAATGTCAGCTTCTCTTTCAGCTTTGGTAATTGTTGCTTCTTCTCTATTGGTAAGATTTCCTGAAAGTTTTAGAAGGCTATTACGTGCTGCGGTTCTAGCTTTTGTAGCTTCATTTCTTTCTGAACCCGGGTTTGTGTTTCTTATATTATCAAATTGTATTCCAAAGTCTAGTATTAATGAGTCAAGTTTTGCTTGTTCTATTTGTCTATTTACTTCGTTTAGTTCTCTTATTGACTCTGAATTTGTCAAATCAATAGAAGGAGTTTTAGAAGAATTTGGAGGAGAAGTTTTAGAAGGAATTGATTGTTTGGAATTCCTAGAAACTTGTACAGCTTGATTACCAACAGGCAATCCGCCAGATGCTACAAGTTTAACTAATTGTGCATTGATTAAAACTGTTCCCACATTAAATGTCATTTGACGAGATGCATTAGAAGCCTGGCTAACCGTTTGAATACCTAATACACCTTGTCTAGAATTATTAGGTTTTGGGAAAAGACCTGAAAAATCTATTGGGGGTATAACTGGAAGGACTACAGGGGTTGCCTTGGGTGTAGTAGCTCCTGGGATTGTTGTGGGTGTAGTAGCTCCTGGGATTGTTGTGGGTGTATTAGCTACAGGGGTTGTTATGGGTGTAGTAGTTACAGGAATTGCTTTGCGTGTATTAGCTCCTGGGATTGTAGGGTTTACAGGATTTTGGTTATTAGTGTTTCCAGGGTTTACAAGGTTTCTAGGGTTTACAAGGTTTCTAGGGTTTACAGGGTTTACAGGGTTTACAGGGTTTCTAGGGTTTACAGAATTTCTAGGGTTTACAGGGTTTCTAGGGTTTACAGGGTTTTGGTTATTAGTGTTTACAGGGTTTACAAGGTTTCTAGGGTTTACAGGATTTTGGTTATTAGTGTTTCCAGGATTTCTTAGCTTCTCTTGCTCTATAAGACTGCGAGCTGTCATTCCACTATCTGTAGTAAGTCGGTCTCTCTCGACTATGTCTTTTATTAATTGATAATTGGCTTGTAATGCGTTTCTTTTTATCAAATCCGGTGAAGCTATTTTATCTATATTACGTAAAGCAAAATTTGCTTTTTCTTTTAAATTTGGACTCGGTATGTCGCTGTCTTTAAGGCTGCCTTTAGCTGTTAATTCTTGTACTACAATATTCATATAAGTTTTAACAGCTTGTACACGATCTATATGTGATTGAAGACTATTTGGTACTAAATAATTTTCTGCAATATTTGTTATTGTTTCTATTTCATTTTGGTCATTAGGATTATATTTAAACTTTATTTTAGATTTAGATCTTCTGTCTTGTATAGCTTTTGATATAAAATCTCTTCCTTTTTGCGGAATATAAGGTAATAAATTATCTATTACAAATTCTGCCGCTTTTCCTAGTTCGGGATCAAGATTAACTTTATTTTTTTCAGCAGATTCTATTGTTTTATTTATTTTATCTATTAAAATAAGTGGATTTGCGAATCTATTAAATTCGTCTTCGGAGTTAAAATTCATTTGCCCTTGAAACCATTTAATTTCATTGGTGCTTACACCTATTCCTCCGAATACATTTCCAAGGAATTCTCTTAAAAGGTCAGGTTTGTTACTGTTACTGCGTAACAACTCTCTGTTTTTTCCTTTACCAACATTTGTTCCTGGGTTGCCTTTAGCCACTTGTGTTGTTCTTTGCACTCCTAGATTATCTGCAATTTTATCACTACCTTTTGTACTAGGAAACAGATTTAAAGCTGCTTGCAGATGATTAGTAAAGTTTGGTTTTGATGCATAAGCTACATTAGTTGCATTATTACCGTTAGTAGCTACAGTAGTTACATTAGTTTTGGCTACATCATTATTGTTATTTGACGCAGTAGCTACATTAGTTGCATTATTACCGTTAGAACCGCTTGAAGTTGTAGTTGTACCAATATTAGAAAAAGGAAGCTGGTTTGATGGTTGATTGCCACCGCTACCATAATTAATTGTAACAACAGGAGTTTGCGGCATTTTCTCTAATATATTATTTATATACTGAAACGCATTAACTGTTTTACCTAATGAGTTGTTTGCAATTGTTATCCTGTTATTAAATTTAGATAAGCTTAATCCACTTTGTTCTATATTTAAACTTACTTTTTGAGCTGCTGCATTTGTTTTGCTTATTTCATTGTTAGATTTATTTATTTGTATGTTAAATCTGTTAAATATTCCCTCTATTAATCCTGTAAGGTCTTTTATTGCATTTCCAGCTTGTTTGGTTACTTCTGTTAATGTTTTAAAAGTAGTATTAAAAGCGTTAGTTAAATCTAAATTTGATTGAATTACCAAATTTTCAAACGCTTTTTCATTTATTTTTTGATCTTCTATCTGTTTTCGTTTTTCTGCTTCTTCTCTTAATCTTTTTTGATCTTCTAATTGTTTTTTATCATTTTCTAGTTTTTTAGCTATAATTTCATTTATACTCTTTATTAAATTAAACGCCGACTCCATAAAGCTTTTAAAGTTTGAGCTTTTAATATCTTTTAATAATACTTTTAGTTTATTGTCTAATCTTAAATTTTCTAATTCTGCTTTAGCTTTCTCTAGCTCTATCTGCATTTGTTTTATTTGTATCAGTTGCTCAAGCTGATAATCTTCTAACGCTTTTTTATTTTCTTCAATTTCTTCTTTAAGCTCTTTACTAAGTTTTAACTTTTTAAGCTGTTCTGCAGTTAAAGCATTTCTGTTTTCCATTAATCCTTGTTTAAGCTCTTCTATTTTGCTTTTAATTTCTTCATCACTATTTGCTCTTGTATGACCTTGTGTTAAAGCCAGCATTTTTATATCTAATGCTATTTTTTGGTTTAAAGCTTTAATATTTGCATCAGCTTGTTTTATTTCTAAAATCTTTTCTCCTCTAGCTATTGTTGCTGAATTGTAATTACCTTTGTATAAACTAGCGGTTAACACATTTATTTCTGTTTCTAAATTATTTTTAAAATCTTCATAAGCTTTTTCAAAAGCATTAAAAGCTTTTAATGCTTTATTATAACTTTCGTCAAAGTCTCCTTTTACTAAATCTTTAAATAAACCGCTTAATTTTTCAAAATTTTCTGTTATTCTTTCTATATCTTTTTTAATTGTTTTTTTAACTTTTTCATCAGAAACTTCTTTTATTAACATTTCTCCAGCAGACTGTATAGAGCTTTTCATTTTTTCTAAAGCATTTAAACCTGCTTTAATTGGGCTTAACTTTTCATTTTTTTGTTTTTCTAATTTTGCTATGTCATTGTCTATTTTGGCTACTTCTTCTGTCTTATGGTCTTTGTCTGCTTTAGCTCTTTCAACCTGTTTTGCTTGTATTTCTTTATCTATGCCTTCTAATTCTTTTTTAATTCTTTGTCGTTCGCTTTCACTCAATTCTTTGTTTGTAAGTTTAGTTATTTCCTTCATTGCAGATTCTACTTCTTTGGAAAAACTTGTTAATGATTCAATAATTGTTCGGTCACTAACTGTTAAGTTACCTCTAGCTTCTTTTTTAAGCGTTTCAAAATAACTTTTAAAACGTGTTGCTAATATCTCTTCTGTTTCTTTGTCTAAATCTAACAAAGTGTTTCCAAAAGCAGTTATACTTGGAGCTGGGTTCCACCAATTGTTGTAGTCTATTTTATTTCTGTCTACATAATCAAAATATTCTCTTCTAGAAAAATTTTCTACATCATTTGGAACTTTTACTTTATTTCCACTTGTATCTTTAAAGTCGTTGTCTAAGCTGTCTCTATGACGTTTGATTTGAGATTGAGCATGGACATCTATTCCTAAAAGAGATAATGCAAATTCATGAAGTAAATTATCAGGTTTTCGTTCAATATCGTCTTTTAAATTTTTATTTAATCTTTCTCTTTGCTGTAATACAAGGGTATCAGATTTAAAGGATTGTAAATTAGGATTAAAAAATTTAAGAATATTTAATTCAAATCCTTTAACTGATTGTTCAACTTTGGTTGTTGATGTATTTGTTGCTTTACTAAAACTATTAACGGCATCTTTTAATCTATCTAATCCGTCTTTCATTGATTTACTAAGGTTTTTCATTGCCTCTAGCGCAGGACTACTAAAGTCACCTTGTAAATACATCATTGTAGGTATAACAGCTAATAATCCAATAAATCCTACAATATCTTTTTTGACTAATTTAAGTATTAACATAAAACCATAAATAGCTGCTCCCATGTAAGCTAAAACATTGTTTATCTGGTTTTTAAACTCATCAAGGTTATTATCAATAGCAGATATAGCTGCAACTACTGCAAGCATTATTCCAACTATAACAACACCTTTACCAAAAACTGAGTTCCATACAACACCGAGCGCAAGTGTTGCCACTTTTATCGCTGTTAAACTACTCACTATTATACTTTTAAAAATAGTTACATTTATCGCAGCTAGTCCAAATATTTGCGCTAAACCAGTTATAGAGCCAATTAATGCCTCAATTCCTACTTTAACTCTTTCTATAAAACGTATTAGATAATTTAATATGCCTGCAATTGCGCCACTATCATTGCGAAGTTTTTCAACTGCTTTAGGAATTTCTTTAATTACTTTTACTAAAAACTGAACTGCATTAATTAAAAGCGCTATAGGATTTAATAAATTAGTAATAAACCCTAGTGTACCACTAGTATTAAACGATATCATTACTCCATCTACACCTTCTTTTATTTTATTAGATATCATTTCAGTTATTGTTTTTGCACCTATAGCAGATGCCAATCCTTCTCCTATTGCTAATGCAATTACCGGAGCCATTGTTACTATACCACTAGCAAAAGTAGTTACAAATTTACCACTTAATGCTAATATAGCAGTTGTTAATCCAGTGCTATTAAATATTGTAATTATGCCAGCTAACAATGCTGCGCTAAACAATGCTATTACACCGGCTGCTATTGGTGCTATTATAGTAATGTTATCTTTTATTAAATTACCAATAGCACTTAGGCTTTGTGCGACTACTATAACTAAATCACTAAAAGATTCAGTAATTTTTATGAGCATAGCAACGCCAGTATTAGATAGTTCTGTTAACGCCAATCCAATACCTTTTGCGCCTCTAGCTGTATTACCATATTCTTCGTTTAATGTTTTGGCAACTTTTGATAACGCGTTATCCGACATTACCAAACCTTGGGATACTGTCTCTGTTAAGCCAGACACAGTGGTTCCTAAGGCTTTTGCAAAAATCCGCATGGCAGGTGGGAATTTCTCAGACAACTGTTGTCTTAATTCTTCCATTGACACTTTACCACGTGCAATCATCTGAGTAAACGCTAGAAATACTAAATCTGCGTCTCGTCCAGTGATAGACATACTAGACAATGCAGCAGATATACCTTCAAATAGGTTTTGCACATCTGCGCCTTCTAGTCTTGTGCCTTTAGCCGCTTCTAGCATTTGGCTGTAACCTTCTAAACCAGACATAATTGGTATTCGGTTTTGCTCTGCTGTAGATTGAGCTAGTTTAAATGCTCTGTCAGCTTTTTGTTTATTTTCATTCATAGCCACTAGGAATCGCCGTTGAATCGGTTCTATCTCCTCCATGGCTTTTACTAAATCTAATAATTTTTGTGCCGCTTCAAAATAAAAGTCTCTAACTACATCGGTAAAGTCACCAAATCTATTAGCTTGCGCCTGAGCCTGCTCCGTTACATCTGCTATACCTTCTCCTAAATCTTGCGCGTTTTGTCCAAATGTTTTAGAATTGCGTCTTATATTATCTTGAGTTAAATCTATTGGACTTCCACCTGCTGCATAAAATTCTTGTATTGTGTTTTCATTTTGTTGGTTTAGCCTCTCTAAAGCTTCTCTTAGTGTTATGTCGTTTTTTTTGTATTCTTCAATAATTAGGTTTCGGTTTCTTTCAAGGTCTTTTTTTAACTGTTTTATTGCTGGATCTTTCTGTTGTCTTTTTAATTCTTTTTGTAATTCTATGCTTCTATCGTAAGCATATCTAATATTGTCATCTCCTTTATGTATTGATTCAGGTACATCTACATTTCTTATGTCCACTGGTTTAATTCTTCTTTGTCTTCTTTCAAGCATCATTTGATTTTCTAATTCTTTATTTGCAAAATCATCATTTACAACATTTGCTGTCGTTAGTTTATAAGCTGTAGTTCCGGGTGCTGCTGTTTGGTCTAATTCTTTTTGTGCATCTCGTTTAATTTTGTTAACTAATTGTGATTGCTTTAATAGTTCATCATTATATCTTTGTAATTCTTGTCTTGCTTCTTTTTCTGTTATTAATCCTTTGTTACGTAATTCTATAATTCTTTCTTGTTTTTTCTCAATATCATCCATTTCTCTTAAAACTTTTTGAAGATCGTCTGAAAAACCTGTGCTAACACCAACAGCGCTAAATTCAGTCTTTAAACTTTGAATTATTTGTTTTAAAGCGTTTTGTATTTCTTTATTAGAGTTATTTAGTGCTTCCACAAAACCAATGCCATAACCCTCTCCGGAGTTTATACCAAATTGCCTAGTTACCTGAGAAGGAGACGCTATTTTTAATATAGTTCTAAATTTCTTAATTACTTTTCTTACTTCTTCTCCAGTTTCTTCTGCCATGCTATTACTACGTAAGCCTTGTGTAAACCCTTGTGATGTTTGCTTACCAATATGTTTTAATCTTCTAGTTACATCAGTATTTATATTTTGTTTTGTTTCTTTGTCAGTTAATTGAGGTAATTCTTTTTGTTTTATTGCATTACCTACAAATTCTATAGCGTTTAATACTTTGTTGGTTCCTTTTTTAATTCCAATTGCTAATCCTTCTGTAATCATCAAACCTACTTCTATCATCACTTTTGAAGGTGATGTAATGCCCATATTTTCTTTAATTTGGTCTTCAATAGCTTTACTTGTTAAATATATAACACGAGCTACCATTCCCATTCTATTTAAAATACCTTTAATTAAACCGTCAATAATGTCTTCACCCGCATTAGTAAGATGTTTTATTTGAGGTTTTAAAGAATCAGCAACATTCGTTAATATTTTTGTTATTGCTTCTGGCGATTGAATGTCTTCTAAGCTGGTTTTAAACGCATCTTTAAAATCTATACCTTGTGCCATTTTTTCTTTAGTTTTGTCAATAATGGCTTTTTTTATCATATCCATTACTTCTATGGCAACAGCAGCGCCAACTGCCGCACCTCCAACAGTAGGATCTGATACTATTTTTCCTGTTCCAGTAGAATCTATTTTTGGTACTACCTGCCCTATACTAGCTAATGCTTGTAAAATATCTTTTTTAGTTATATTGAAACTTCTTAAATAATCAACAAGGGTGTTTTGGAATGTAGCTGAGAAGTCAATGGATGGATTACTTTGTATTTTTGCCACAGTGTCTTGATAGGCTTTATACATAGATTCAATAATCCGAATACTTCTTAGTATAACTGTTGCTCCACTTTGCGCTGCGTTAATAACTGCTATGATTGGAGATTTTGCACCATATTGAACCATTTCTCCACCTCTAACAAGATTTCCTACATGCTCAACACCTTCTCTTGCAACATTTAATGATTTATCGTTTCGTATTTTATCAAATCGGTTTTTAGCAGAATAAAGTAAAGAAGGTAATAATCTTTTATTATTTAATTTGTGTTCTTCTCCAATTTCTTTAAGTAATTGTAAAGTTGTTTTAAGGGCATATATTGTTAAACCAATACCTGGGTGAACAGCTGGCGCTAAATTTGGAAATAGTCCAGATGGTCCTGAATACACATCTAAACTATTTTGCATTATATCAACAACAAAAAGAATATTATTAACTATTTTTCTAAATGCTTTTGATATAATGCTATCACCTTTTTGAATTGATAGTGCTAATGATATTATAATTGCAGTTCCTATTTCAGCTCCTACTACTCCAGGAGTTTGCGCTAATATTGCATGAAAAAGTGGATTAATTAAATTTTGAACTCCAGGCATTTTCATTTGTATTCCTGACTCAAATCCTTCTAGCAAACGTATACCTATTTCAAAAAATATTCTTGACTTTGAGTTAATTCCTAATTGTTTTTTAACAGTTTTAACAAGATCTTTTGCCATTTCATTGGCAGTTTTAATTACTTTATCTGCTCTTTTTTCAATTCCAATTGATAAACCTTCTCCAAACATTTCACCTATATATATAGCAACTTGAGATGGTGATTTAATTTGTAAAGCTCGTTTAATCTGATTAACAAAATCATAAAATAAATTATAACTTTTTTTAAGGTTTTCTTTTGTTTTAGCTTCTATTGTTTCAGATCCTGTATCTGCAACGTTTTTTGCTGCTTTGTCTGACTCTGCAATAAGTTTTTTGATATTTTTTTCTGTTTGCTGAATTTCTGATATAAGTTGGTTATTTGCAGCATTATAACTTTTTGTTTTCGCTACATCATTCATTATTTCAACTGACTCACCAACAAATTGTCCTTGTGTTTGTCCTGATGTTGTTTTATATAACGAACGAAAATACGTTCCAACTTCTTTAGCTGCATTTTTAATTGCATACAATGCATCGGTTAAAACTTTTATTTCTTTAGCTAAATCCCCATCTTTAGCGTATTTTGCTAATTCTTTATTGTCTTCAAGATTAGTGTCTTGGTTTGCTAAAATTAGATCAAAGGCAATTTTTTCTCCAATTTTTTCTCGAATCTCTTCTGCGGTTTTTTGTGCAAGGTTTAATAGCGTTTCTCCCATTTCTTTAGCTATTTCTCTAGCTTTAGGAGTAACACTTTCTAAATTAGACGCACCCGCATCTGTTAAAACTTTTTCATATTCATTTAGTAAGTTTTTTATTTGTCGTATAATTGCGTTGTCAAATTTTTCATTTACTGGAGGAAATGCTTCTCCCTTTTGAGTTTTTTCTAATATATCATCATCTGAAAAAGGAGTTTCAGAATATATTGTATTTAATATTTTAAGTAATGGAATCCATACTTTATTTACAAATTTTTCTTGATATTCTTTTTGCACTTCATTTATATTGTTTGCTACAATTTTTGCATCTACAACGGAAGGTTGTTCAAAAGATGTTATTGATGTAACATCTTTATCAAGAGGAAAAGTAGGTTCATTTAATTTTTTTGGATCTAAACCTTTTGAAGTAGGTGGAGTTTCAGGAGTTGAAGCTTTTGAAGTTGGCTGTTGTTGTGTAACATGAACTGAAGCTTTTGAAGTTGGCTGTTGTTGTGTAACATAAACTGGTTCAAGTTCAGGTTGTTGTTTAACCCCTAACTTAAGCTCTACAAATCTTTCTAAATTTTGACTAGCTTTTTCAGCAACATTTCCTAGCTTTTTAATTTCATTACCTGTACTATCTAAATTAATTTGAACATTGCTAATTTTGTTAGCTAACTCTGTTCCAGACAAATCTAATCTACCAATAACACCTTTTAATGCTGTTTGTAAATCTTCGATTTGCTTAGCGGATGCTTGTTTAAATTCGTTTATTTTAACTTGAAACGCAATTCCAGCCTCTTCAAAATTAGGTAAATTAGTTAAGCTTTTAACTTGACTATCAACTTGATTGCTAAACGTTTTATATTTATTTAATATACTTTCAAATTCAGTAGAAATTTTTGCAAGAGTGTCAACTTGTGTTTTGTTAACTTTTACAAGATTAGTTGTATTACTATTATTGCTAGACAAAGAAGTATTAAACGCTTCTAGATTTTTAACTATACTATTTACATCTTTTGTAATTTGATTTTGATTGTCTTTTAATTCTTGTTTTTGCGTTTCAACAAGTGTTTTAACATCATCTGTTATCTCTTTCTTTTTGCTGTTTAATGTTTCTTTTACTAACTCATCAAACTGTGTTTTTATTTTAATTACACTTTCCTTTATACTTACTGCAACAACAACTGCATTATTTAACTCTTGTTTAACGTTGTCATAATACGTTACGTTTTCTTTTGATTTATTAGTAGCTGCATCTAGTGTTGCTTTATTTGCTTTTAAAACAGCGTCTAACTCATCTTGTTTTGCTTTTACTAAATCATTTGTAGCTTTTTTTATTTCAGCTGCGCTGTTTCCTAGTTCTGTTACTAAATTTTTAGTAGTCGTAACTAATTCCCTGTTTGTTTGACTTATTTCTAGATTAGTTTCTTTTATTTTTTGGGCTGCAACAGTAGCTTCTATTATTTGATTAGCATAATTATTACCAGATGTTGTTATTGCATCTACTATTGATGATAAACTTGCTTCTAATCCTTGTCGTTGTCTATCAAATGATTCTTGGTCTAATCCTGATATAAATTCGTCTTTAGGCTTTGATGGAAATTGTTGATTTATATACTGTTTAATTAAATCAAAAACACCTTTCGTTTCACGTTTAATTTCTTCTGTAACTTCTTCAAAATTCTCCTCAATATTATCTAAAGTAAAGCTTTCAATTTTATTAGAGAAGTTACCAAAAATAGTGTCTAGGCTAGTAACCCTTGCTTCTAGTTGTGTTAAAGATTCTTTTACAGACTCTTGAGTGGCATCTGGTAATCCAGCTAAATCAGATTTAAAGGTTTGCACCATTTCTTTTAATGGTGCCACTATATTTTCCTTGTTATTATCTAAATAATTTATAAATCCTTGAATTCCAGTTTGTAATTTTGCGTGTTCTGTATTTATGGAGCTTTGCAAACTAGCTAAATTTTTGTATTGTTGTTGCGCTTCTTTTAATTCACTGTTAAACTTAGTTAAAGATGCTCCTATATCTTTACCACTTAATAATTGTTGATTAATTTCATTTAATTTATCTTTTAAGCCATTGACTACGCTGGCTAATTCTTTTGCTTTGTCATTAAACGTATTAACGTCAATTCCTGCAACACTTGTTTTTAACACATTAACTTCCGCAACAAAACTAGTGTTTGCTTGTTTTAAATTATCAGCAACACTTGTTAATGCTTTTAGTGTAGATTCAAATGATTCTGCAATAGATTTGAACTTACTGCTTTCTGTTTGTTTTGCCTTAAAATCTAAGCCTTCTAAATACGTATTAGCGAGTTTTATTTGTGAGCTAAATTTTTTGGTTTCTACGTCTAAGCCTGTAATAGATTGTTTTAGATTTTCAAATTCTTCAAGTTTAGTAAATTTTTGTCCTAAATTTTGTACAGATCTAGAAACATCGTTGGTTATTACTGTTAAACCTTCTAATGATTCTTTTAACTTGTCTGATGAATCTGTTGCTTTTTCAAGTGCTGCTTTTTCTTTTGGTTCTGGAGGTTTTGTGACAGCATTTTTTACAACAGCATCAAATCTTTCTAGTTCTGTTGTAGTTGCTTTAATTTTATTGCTAAATTCAGCTAATTCACCAGAAACATTCCGCATTACTTCTGCGTGGTTTGTACCAATTTCTTTTAAATTAGCTCCAAAATTTGATGCAGCATTTTCTAAGATTTCAACATATTGTTTTAATTGTGATTCTGATAATTTAATTGGTTCTATCTTAGATAACAAATTATCTAGTTCGTTAACTAGTTTTTCTTTTATTTTTTCCCCAATGCTTGATTCGCTTATATCAATTTCTATATCTTTCTCAATTTTTTCTATTGTTTTTTTTATAACTTCTTTAATAGCGTCAGACAAGCTAGGGTCATTTAAATTTTCTTCGAGTTGAATTAACTCAGGTAATTGTTTAGGAGTTTCATTTTTAGATTTAGTGTCTGTTTCTTTTTTAGTTGTAAAAACATTAATTGCTTCATTAAACTTAGTAGTTAAATTTTGGAAAAAGGTTTTACCACTTTCTTCAAATCCACCACTTAATTCTTTTAGCCCATCAACTACACTGTTAAAGTCTACGTTATGAAGATTGTCGCTAAATGCTTTTATGGCATTTTCGTTTTTACCAATTTCAGAAGTTAGATTAGATATGTTATTAAATAATTCATTGTGTTTATTATTAATGTTATCTATTGTTGTTTCATTTAATTTATATTTTGCGTTTAAATCATCTAATGATTTAACTACTTTTGATTGTGCTGTAATTACTTCTTCTGCTGTGCTATTTGATTTTTGAACGATACCTTCATAATTTTTTACAGCATTTTTTACATCATTAATTAAATGGTTTATCTCAACGAGATTAGTGTGAGAATCTTGTATAGATTTATTAAAGGAATCTACATCAGTTTCAACACTATCTATTTTTTGTTGCATTTCTACAACTTTTAATCCTGATAGCTCAGATCCTAGATTACTGGCAACGTCTTTTAAATTATTTAATTGTGAACTTAATTGATCTAAATTGAAAGTATTGGCTTTACCTGTAAATACTTTGCCAGCGTCTTCTATTTGTGCAGCTACGGATTCTATTTGAGTTACTATACTAGGAACAGCATTTGCTATATTTTTTCCTGCTAATTCTATGTTAGTTACATTATTTTTTAATTCTTCAGAATTAAAAGACGATAAAACACTACTAATATCATTAATTTTTTCACTTTGAATTTTTATCGAATTTGCTATACTGTTTAAATATGCTGTAATTTCATTTAATGAGCTGGTGTCTATTTCAGGTAAAGCTATAGGCGTGTTTGCTTCTTTTTTAAATTTATTAGATATTTTTTGTGCCTCATCTGCTGTTTCATCTATTTTAGTTAAGACTTGTGTTAATTTTTGGTGAATTTGCTCTGCTGCTTTAACTTGAGTTAAGTTTTGTGCGTTTAAAGCGTTTATAGTATTAGTAGAAGTTGATACTTTTTCTGTTATATTAAGTATTGCATCGTTAAGACCAGACCCACTAGTTTGCAATTCAGTAGCAGTCTTTTTAAGATCTTCTATTTCTTTTAATTTATTTTGTTGTCCTTCTTTGGTTAACGAGTTAATTGTAGTAAGTTCATCTACTATATTGTTAAGTTTTGCTATTAAATCAGTTTGCTTATTTACATTTTCTTTTACTTTTGGATTTAAATTATCGTATTCGTCGTTTAGCTTACCTATTGATTCAAACAATTTATCAATATCTTTATTATTTGCTACGTCTTTAAACTTTGTTTCTAACCGATCTGTTTCTTCAGTTAATTTATCTAATGAATCTTTAAGCGATTCAATGTTTTTAGTAGCAGACGTTGATTCAGTATTTAATCCATTTAAAATACTTAATAATTCATTTCTTGTAGCAACAACAGCTGAATTAAACTCAGATAACGACATGTTAACTTGTTTTTGCGTTTCTGATTCTGGGGGTGTTGTAGTTTCATTACCAAGTTTATTTGTTTGCTGTTTGGTTGCAGAAGCAGTTATTTCATTGGCACTAGCATCTATTGTTTGATTTATTTTTGTTGCAAAAGTTTCAAAAGTTTGTTCTATTTTTTTTGTGTTAAACTCTACAGATTTTGTTAAACTATCAAAAAGCTTAGAAGAATCATCTCCAAAACTATTTAAGCTTGTTGCAGCTTTTTCAACAACTGTTTTTATAACTGGGTCTAAATCAATTTTTTTTGTGCTTTCTGATATTTTTTCTATTAATTCTTGTGCCTGTTGTGCCATTTTGGCTTTAATATTAACATCCAAAGTATTTGGAATAGTTTTAATATTATCTTCAAGATAGCTAGTTGATTTTTTTATTTTATTGGCGAACTCATTTATTTCATCAGATATAGGCTGTCCATTAAAATGTTTTTTAGCTTCATCAACAATATCATCTATTAAGCTTCCAATACCATTTAATTTGGTTCGCAAATCTGCCGCAGTTTTTTTAAGATTTTCGTTATTATCGTTTAATTCGTTAAGATTGCCGTCTAATCCAGTATTAATATCGGATACTTTTTTTTGTAAATCTTTTGCTTCTGTTACAAAATTATTAATTTCTGTTGCTACTGCATTAAACTGCCCTAAAACGTTATCCTCTAATTCTACCTTAAAATTTTCTGCTAAATCTTTTATTCCTTTTTCAAGGTTTTCTCCTGACTTTTTAACCTGCTCTGCGACTTTATCAGTCCCGGTTTCAACAGACTTTACTACTTTTATTTCGCATTCGCAATTATTAGATATTTGTTGTAAATCAGTTTCTACTGATTTAGGTAATTTACTAGTTTCAGCTGGTGAAGTAACTTCCGTTTTTAACTTAGTTATAACTTTTTGTAACTCATTACCTAACTCTTCTAGTTGATTTGATGCTACATTTGTACTATGGATAAACTTGTTATCTACAAGTTCCTTAAAATTATTTAACTGCTCACTAGCACCAGTTAAAGAAGTTTGTAAATTTGTTGTGTCTATATCTATTTTAGTAGGATCTGCTTTACTAGCTTTTATAGATGAATCTAAAGAATTTATAATTCCAATTATTTTTGTTAGCTCAGATACTACATCACCTAAGTTTTTACTGCCTGTTATTTGGTTAGCAGATGATTTTATTGCAACTTCAATATTATTATTTGCTGCTATTATAGCACTAGCAAGACTTTGTTCTATAGCTTTCTTTATGTCTTCAACAGTAGAATTACTACCACTAGTATTAGAGGAAACTTTTCCCGCTACATTATTTAAATCATTGGCAACCGTTCCTAGTGATGTAACAATACCAGCAAACAAAGCCTCAATAGCTTTTACGCTAATCCTGCTATCTTTAAAATCTTGATTTATAGCAGCAACTAATTTATTTGATTCATTAAAGTTATTTTTTACTTGTTCAGACTCAGTAGCTGCAATAGCAAGATTATTTGGAATATCATCGCTATAACCAGATGCATCGCTAAGATTCTTTTTAATAATTTCGCTTGATGTTTGTGCTGCTCCAATATGATTGGTAATGCTTAATGCTTCTAAAGCTGCTACTTTTAGTTCATCGCTTATTTCTTTTGCTTTTATAGCAGATTGAGTTATCTGAGTGTTAGCTACTGCTGCTTCATTTCCCATGCCTGTAGCAGCAGTAGCTATGCTTGAAATAGTGGCACCAAGGTTTGCGTTAGCATTAATAAGATTATTGACACTAGCGTTTAATTGTGTTACGTCAATTTGTTGAGTTGGTAATTGAGGCGGAGTAGGTGAAGGTTGTACTGGTTGATTAATTACTTGTTTTGTTGAGCTTGACCTTACGGAAACATTATTTTGTTGTTGTGTTTCTTGTGTTACAACTGGAGTCCTTCCTCCGGATCCATCAAATCTTAAAGCCTGAACTTTTGTTATTAGGGTTTCTTGTCTATCAATAAGTTTATTTAATAATTTGTTAGATACTTTTAACTCTTCTACTATATACTGACTATTTTTGTCGCTTACTGCATTAGAGCTAGTATTGCTAGTAACCTGGTTAGTTGACTGTCTGCTTGCAGATACATTAATTTCTGCTTTAACACTAGTAAATGCTTCTTGTATGCCTTTTGTTACAGCATCTTTTACGATTTTTGTTACATCGTTTAATCCTTTGCCGGACTGGTAATCTATTGTATATTTTTTATTTTTCTTTAATTCTTGTTCTAATTTAGTATTGAAATTTTTTAAACTTTTTTCTGATTCTTTGTTGTCTACTTTTACGACTATAGGGTTACTCTCGTAATGCTTTTTTACTTCGTCTAAATGTTTCTTCTTTTTATCTAAATGCTCATTTAACTTAGTTAAGCTTTTATCGTCTACTTTTATAGATATGGTTTTAGATAAAATATTATTTATTTTTTGCTCAATATCGCCAGCAACCTTTGTGGCATCAGCTTTAAATTTATTAAGATCAGCAGTGAATTGTACTGAGTCTAGCTTTAGTTCTACTATTAACTCGCCTAAATTAGTCATAAATATAAATTCTATCCTATATATTAATTATAGCCTTTCTGTCTACTTTTCCCCACCCCTCC
>Ga0172373_10003196_pt1 | contig 24254 bp, 19 predicted proteins | sample Lak10m_2_FD_114546 | JGI IMG/M metagenome (GOLD analysis project Ga0172373, IMG submission 114546) | Freshwater microbial communities from Kabuno Bay, South-Kivu, Congo - kab_092012_10m | ecosystem: Environmental > Aquatic > Freshwater > Lake | place: Democratic Republic of the Congo...
AAGACCCAACAACCAGTTGACATCGTTTAGGGCGTGGACTACCAGGGTATCTAATCCTGTTTGCTCCCCACGCTTTCGTGCATGAGCGTCAGTGCAGGCCCAGGAGACTGCCTTCGCCATCGGTGTTCCTCCGCATATCTACGCATTTCACTGCTACACGCGGAATTCCATCTCCCTCTGCCGCACTCAAGCCTTGCAGTCACAAATGCAGTTCCCAGGTTAAGCCCGGGGATTTCACACCTGTCTTACAAGACCGCCTGCGCACGCTTTACGCCCAGTAATTCCGATTAACGCTTGCACCCTACGTATTACCGCGGCTGCTGGCACGTAGTTAGCCGGTGCTTATTCTTACGGTACCGTCATTTACCTCTGGTATTAACAAAGGCATTTTCGTTCCGTACAAAAGCAGTTTACAACCCGAAGGCCTTCGTCCTGCACGCGGAATGGCTGGATCAGGCTTTCGCCCATTGTCCAAAATTCCCCACTGCTGCCTCCCGTAGGAGTCTGGGCCGTGTCTCAGTCCCAGTGTGGCTGGTCGTCCTCTCAAACCAGCTACAGATCGTTGGCTTGGTGAGCCTTTACCCCACCAACTACCTAATCTGACATCGGCCGCTCCAATCGCGCGAGGCCTTACGGTCCCCCGCTTTCATCCAGAGATCTTATGCGGTATTAGCGCAGCTTTCGCTGCGTTATCCCCCACGACTGGGCACGTTCCGATGCGTTACTCACCCGTTCGCCACTCGCCATCAGGAGCAAGCTCCTATGCTGCCGTTCGACTTGCATGTGTAAAGCATTCCGCCAGCGTTCAATCTGAGCCAGGATCAAACTCTTTAGTTCGATCTTGAAAAAGCTTCTTTCGAAGCAACTCATCAAACGGAATTGAAGTGAACTTCACTTCAGTTTGTGAGCATCTGTCTTTCGACATTTACCTGTTTATGGCAAATGCATTCAACAGCGCCCACACTTATCGGCTGTTAATTTTTAATGAACTCAAACTGTTTTTCAGTTGGCCGCTGTGATCAGCGAAGCCTTGAATTATGACACAGTTTTTTCCGCTTTTTTCACAACTGCTAAAAATATTTTTTAGCGCTGTGTTTGTGTCGCGTCTCAAGCCAGTCCAAGACTATAGCACGGTTTTTTGGCCGGCGCAAAAATATTTCTGTCTTTTCTTTGGGGGCTTCACTTTTGTCTCGGCTCCAGAATGGAGGCATGACCGCTCAAACCTTTCTAGTGCGCCACGCACAAGCCTCCTTTGGCCAATCCAACTACGATCAACTCAGTGACCTAGGCGCTGTGCAAGCGCGTGCGTTGGGGAAACACCTTCACCAAGTCGCCTTTCCTTTTGAAGCGGTCTACTGTGGTCAGCTGAGCCGCCATGGCCAGACCTTAGACGGCATCTTGTCTTCTGGCATCGCATTGCCCACCCCATCGCTGATTCCTGCTTTGAATGAATACGATGCAGATTCATTGTTGCAAGCTCTGGGCGAAGGCACTGGCGAGGACACGCAGAGCGTTGCCTCACACTTTCGGCAATTGAGGCTGGCCCTGAGAGCTTGGATGCAAGGCAAACTCACACCAGCTGGCATGCCCACTTTCATGGACTTTCAAGAAGGTCTCAAAGATTTGTTGAAACAAATCCAATCGCAACATTCGGGCAGGGTTTTGGTGGTTTCAAGCGGTGGGCCCATCTCCTGCTTGGTAGCCTCATTGCTGGGCGCAGATGTTGATGCCACCATCGCCTTGAATTTCCGTCTGCGCAACGCGTCCATCACTGAGCTTGCCTACGACGTGAAGCGGCATCACCTGATTAGCTTCAACGAAGTAAGCCACCTGCAGCCTCATCAAAACCCAGGTTGGGTGACCTTCGTTTAGTCCTAGGCCAACCAGCCGCTTTCAGCGGTTTGTCATTAATTCTTGGACGACTTGCGCCAAGCGCTGGCCCACATGACGCCACAGCGCATGTCCCGCGTCTGGGGTGGCCAAGGTTGCATCGCCCATGGCACCCGAGGCACTGTAATCTTCAGCCATCCAAGCTTGCTTCACCGATCGACCATCTCCCACGATGGGAAGGCGTTCGGCTTTCGCTTGCGATTGGGATGGATGCCGAGCCAAAGCCTTTGCGTTTACCAAGTCAGGTTTCATGGCCATCATCAAAGCCGTCTCGGCTGCACCACCGTGTATGCCAAAGCGCAATTCATCTGCCGGCCAATACTGCGCTAGAAACTCCGGCTCTACCAATTGATTCCAGCTGGTATGGAAAACATGAACTCCGTTTTGGTAGCGAATCTCTCGCCCAGCCAAGTCCATGAGCCCCACATTGCCGCCATGCGCATTCATCATCAGCAACCGCTTAACGCCACATTGCGCCAAAGCCTGCCCCACGCTTTTGCACCAGCTCAAAGCCAGCTCTGGCGACAAACTCAGGGTTCCGGGAAAGTTCAGGTGTTCGGTGCTCACCCCCACCTGAAGCGTGGGCAAAACCACCACCGGGTCATTGGCCTGCAAGTGCGTCATCGCCTCCTGAATGAACGCTTCCACAAGAAACGTGTCAACACCCACAGGCAGGTGAGGGCCATGTTGCTCAGTCGCGCCAAGGGGCAAAATGACCACTGCCGGTTGGCTAGCAAGCGCTTTCAACTCGGAGCTGGTGTGGTCAATCCACAAATATTTTTGCTTCATGGGCACATCATATCGAGGACGGCCTTTCCGCAGAAAATTCAAACATGACTCGAATCTCCCAGTTTTTGCAATCGTTGCTGATGTTGCTGTCCCTCGCGTTTCCTGCAGCGGGATGGACGCAAACGTCCCCCTCTCCCCTGAATGCGAACGCCAGTGCGCAGCAAGTTCAAGTGCAGTTGCTCACGCATGCCCCCGATGGCATTCGGGCTGGCCGCACCTTTTACTTGGGTGTCCAACTCAACCACAAGCCAGGCTGGCACACCTATTGGCGCAATCCCGGCGATTCTGGTTTGCCTACCCACTTGGAATGGGACATGCCTGCTGGCCTGACTGCACAACCCATACTCTGGCCGCTTCCCAGCAAGCACGTTGTGGCCGACATGACCAACTACGGCTTTGAGAACCAAGTTCTTTTGGTCGTTCCCGTCCAAGTTCAATCCAGTTTCCAAGCCACTGGCCCATTGAAGATAGGCCTGCATGCAAGTTGGTTGGCCTGTGAAAACGCCTGTATCCCCGAAGACACCCAACTCTCGGTCGAGCTGTCTCGTGACCCACAAATTGCCCACGCCACCCAATTTGAGGCCGTCTTTCAACAGCAGCCCCAAGCCTTGGGGCCGGCTTTCACGGCCAATTGGCAAGACGACGCCCTTGACATTCGAGTTCCCGGTTTGCCAAGCAGTTGGGCTAACACCACCGTGGAAGCTTTTCCGGTTCAAAAGGAAGTGTTGGCCTCCAACATGGAGCGCAACGGTTCAGCGCAGTGGGAATCGGGCCAATGGCGCATGCAAGCACGCGTGCACGACATGTTGGATCAACCGCTCCAACGGATCAGCTTGGTGTTGGTCTCTCGCACACACGATCGCACAGAGAGTCGTTGGGTCGATCTCAACATTGAAGGCACTTGGCCAACACCCAAGCCGGCCACGGCCCTGAAGGCGTCTCAGACCCCGGTTCGCCCTGCACCACCCTCATCGGCAGCTGTCGAATTCGCCCCCTTGGTATTGGCTTGTATTGGCGCACTGGTTGGTGGCTTGTTGCTCAACCTCATGCCCTGTGTTTTGCCGGTGCTGTCCATCAAAGCCATCGGATTGGCCGATCCGCAAGTGTCGGTTTCTAACCGCCGCGCCCAAGGCCTGGGTTTTTTATTGGGCGTCATGACCTTCATGCTGCTGCTGGCGTTGCTGCTCATGGGCTTGCGTGCCGCTGGAGCACAACTGGGCTGGGGCTTTCAGCTCCAAAGTCCGTGGGTGATTGCTGCGCTGTGTTTGTTGTTCACCCTCATTGGCCTGAACTTACTGGGGGTCTTTGAGTGGCCCAGCTTCACTTGGAACGACGATGGCCAAGATGCCAAGCGCCACCCCATGTTGGGGGGTTACTTGTCGGGTGCGCTGACGGTTCTCATTGCGTCGCCGTGCACCGCCCCGTTCATGGGTGCCTCCTTGGGGCTGGCCTTGACCCTGCCCAATGCCGCAGCCTTGCTGATTTTTGCCAGCCTAGGGCTGGGTTTGGCGCTGCCCATGCTCGCCTTGGCCTGGATTCCGCAATGGTCCAACTGGCTGCCCCGGCCGGGCGCATGGATGATCAGCTTGCGAATTGGACTCGCCTTCCCCATGTTGGCCACGGTGTTGTGGCTCTTGTGGGTGCTGGGGCAACAAACCAGCGTCGACACCATGGCCTTGATGTTGGCGGTCTTATTGGCGCTGGCGGCCTTGTTGAGCGCCACGCACATGAATGGCAAGGCCCGGTGGCTGGTTTTGATCCTGACGCTGTCACTCACTGGCGCGCTGGGGGTTTGGCTGGCCCGACACTTGAGCCAACCACCAGCCAGCGCAGCCCCTTCCACGGCTGGCGAATCTTGGAGAAACTGGTCGCCAGAAGCAGTCAATGTGGCCTTGAAGCAAGGTCAACCGGTCTTCATTGATTTCACGGCGGCGTGGTGCATCACTTGTCAATTCAATGAGAAAACGGTGCTGAGTCGTTCGGATGTGCAGCAAGCCTTCCGTGAGCGCGGCGTGGCCCTGTTCAAGGCCGACTGGACACGGCAAGACCCACAAATCACGCAAGCCCTCAAGGATCTGGGCCGAAGCGGAGTGCCCGTTTATGTTTTGCAAGCCCCCAATCAGGCCCATCACCTCTTTTCGGAAGTGTTGAACGCCCAGGAACTGCTGAATGCCTTGAAGCGCTTACCTTCTAGCGCCAAACCAAATCAGCTTTGAATTTTTTGATTTTTTCAATGTTTTGTGTTTTGCCTAGCACACTTATGCACAAAGTTCGTGCCGTATACAAATGCAAACCACTTTGCTTTTTGAAAGTCAAGCACCAACGTCAAATTTGTAAGTCATTGATTTTTAATGGCTTTAAACATTGCACGGATTTCATGCAGTTTAATCAAAGCCTTGAAAACCGGGGCTTTCACGCCGGCAAGGGTCATCTATCAACAAAGTTATCCACAGAAAAGTTGGATGTATTTTTGCCCCACGAGAAATCAATCACTTGCGTGATTTTTTGAATCAACCCGCCCCATGAGTCTCCCTCCTTCGCCCGTCATCGCCCATCAGATTTGGGTGGATTTGCCTGCACACGCCGGGCTGGAGATGGGGTTGACCTATGGGCATCATCAAGCGCTGAGCCCAGGACAATTGGTTCAGGTGCCTTTGGGTTCTCGACAAACCTTGGGGGTGGTGAGTCAAGTGCTCACCGACCCGGCAGCGACCTCAACCTGGGGTGAACTCAAAGCCATGACCGAGGTTCTTCACCATTGCCCCCCCTTGGGGCAAGCGTGGCTGGACCTGGTGCGGTTTGCGGCGCGTTACTACCAACGCAGCTTGGGTGAAGTGGCGGCCATGGCCTTGCCCAGTGGCTTGAAAAAGACCTCGGATGCCCAGTTGGCCAAGCGCATGGCGGCCATTCAAAAGCGAATCGCACAGGCAGCCCCAGCAACGTCTGCACCCACGCCAATGCCGCCCGAGCTGTCTGATGAGCAGGCGCAGGCTGTCCGAGCCTTGTCCTCGCACGCAGGCACCAGCTTGTTGTTTGGAGCCACCGGAAGTGGGAAAACCGAGGTCTATCTGCGCCTCATGGCGTCCATTCTGAGTCTGGATTCGAACAGCCAAATTTTGGTGATGGTTCCAGAAATCAACCTGACCCCTCAGCTGGAAGAGCGTTTGCGCGCGCGATTCCACAACCTGGGGCCCCATGCTGTGGTCAGCTTGCACAGCGGCTTGACCCCCGCTCAGCGTTTGAACCATTGGCTCATGGCACACCGGGGCATTGCCCGGGTGGTGTTGGGAACGCGCTTGTCCGTCTTCACCCCCTTACCCCACTTGAAATTGCTGGTGGTTGATGAAGAGCACGACCCCAGCTTCAAGCAATCCGATGGCCCTCGCCACTCGGCGCGCGATCTGGCCGTCATGCGCGGGCATTTGCAAAACCTGCCCGTGGTGCTGGGGTCGGCCACGCCGTCTTTGGAGAGTTGGCACAACAGCGCTCGTCCCGCCAACGAACCAGGGGCCTATCAGCGCGTGCTCATGCCGCAACGTCAGGGCAATGCGCCCATGCCCACCTTGCGGCTGGTGGACATGAACCGCCATCCGCGCAACACCCTGCTCAGCAAGCCCCTTGAATTGGCCATGCAAGCGCGGATCGCCCAAGGCGAGCAAGTCTTGTTGCTGCTCAACCGTCGTGGCTATGCCCCGGTTTTGTTTTGCTCGCAATGCCAATGGACCAGCGACTGCCCCCATTGCAGCGCTCATCAAGTCGTGCACAAGTCCGATGGCCGACTGCATTGCCATCACTGCGGTGCGCAAGCGCGCTGGCCTGCCAGCTGCCCCAACTGCAACCACCCCGACCTCCTGCCCCTTGGGCAAGGAACCGAGCAATTGGAGGAGGCCCTCATTGAACGACTGAGTGGCTGGACACGGCCTGATGGCCAATCCGTTCGCATCATGCGCATCGATGCCGATGTGACCCGCCATCGGGGCGCCCTGAACGAACGCTTGGAAGCTTTTCACGAAGGACATGCCGACGTGCTGATCGGCACACAAATGATTGCCAAAGGCCATGACTTCCAGCGGGTGGGCTTGGTGGCCGCGTTGAACCCCGATGGGGCTTTGTTCAGCAGCGATTTCCGCGCGCCGGAAAGGCTCTTCGCTTTGCTCTTGCAAACGGCAGGGCGTGCGGGCCGCGACCCCTTGCAGTCCAGCGCGAGTGAAATGTGGATTCAGACCCATCACCCTGAACACGGTCTGTATCAAGCCCTGCGCCAATTCGATTACGCACAATTTGCCAACGATGAGCTGCAAGCCCGCGCCCAAGTGGGCTTGCCGCCCTTTAGCCATCAAGCCTTGTTGCGCGCTGAAGCGCGTCAAGCCGAACAAGCCCTGGGGCTACTGTCAGCTCAACACCAAGCCTGTCTCGAGCTGGTGCAAACGCACGATTTACCCATCACCGTGAATTTGCCCGTGCCCATGAGCCTGAGTAAGCTGGCCAACGTTCACCGTGCCCAACTGTTGATTGAATCGCCCTCGCGCCCGGCCTTGCAAAAATTTTTGCGCCTTTGGCAGGTTGAAAACGCCCCTCAACTCAAACGACAGCATCGGGTGTTGCGCTGGGCCTGGGATGTGGACCCAGCCCACATTTAGCGCTCAGGGCTTGAGGACATTCACCATCAAGGAAAAGCTGGGGAAAGCCAAAACCGTAGAGACCAGAATGATGCGGGCAATTCGCCCATTGTTGGCGCCCAAGCGCTCGGCCAACAGCGACACGTTGCTGGCACTGGGCAGTGCAGCCACCAAGACCACCACCACCACGGCAAAAGCATCCACCTCAACCCCAAACCGCCGCGCCAACAACAACGCCAGCAAGACCAGCAAGGGGTGCAGCACCAACTTGAACACAGCCACGGGAACATATTCGCGCCAGGGCACATTCAGGCTCGGGTCATTTTGAGTTTGCCGAACCGACCGCGCCAACACCGCACCAATGGTGAACAAGGCCACTGGCGAAGCGGCTTGAGCCAGCAAACCCACGGTGGCATCGATGACCAAAGGCAATTGCCACTGCGTGGCAGATGCAAGCGCCCCTAAGCCAATGGCCCAAGGCATGGGGTTGGTCAGCACGCCTTTGAGCGCCAGCTTGATGGCACGCCACGCCCCCTGACCACCAGCATGGTCCAGTCGCGACAAGCCCACACACAGCGATGAGATGACCACCAAATCACACACGATGGTGACGATGGCAGGTCCCGCAGCGGCCTCCCCCAACAAGGCCACCAACAGGGGCACACCCATGAATCCGGTGTTGGGAAAGGTGGCCACCAAGGCCCCCAACGCGCCATCGTTCCAACGAATCCGTGCGCTCAGGGTCATGGCCAAGGTGAAAGCCACCATGATCAGCCCGCAAGCCAAATACACCAGAAACAACGGCACATCGAGCAATTCATTGAGCGGCGTGTTGGCGCCAAATCGATACAACATGCAGGGCAAGGCAAAAAACAGCACGAATGCGTTGAGGCCAGGGATGGCATCCAACGTGAGCATGCGCCGGTATGCCGCGACATAGCCCGCCAGAACCAGTGCAAAAAAGGGAAAAGTGACCTCGAAAATCTTGAGCATGTTGCTAGCACCAATAGACCGTTATGATTTTCACTGATGCCGCACCCCGCGGCTTGTTTTTTTATGTCTGCTGGCCTTAATCTTCCCCAACTTCAAGCGGTGCATCACTTGCATGGCCCCTGCCTGGTGCTCGCCGGTGCAGGTTCTGGCAAAACGCGGGTCATCACCCACAAAATCGCCCAGCTCATTCACGCTGGCATTGCCCCAGAACGCATCGCAGCCATCACCTTCACCAACAAGGCCGCCGCCGAAATGCGCGAGCGCGCCCGTCAATTGGTGGGCAAAGCCGCTGGGGCTGTTCGCATTTGCACCTTCCATGCTTTGGGGGTGTGGTTGTTGCGACAAAGCGCAGAAGCCATCGGCATGTCCCCCCAGTTCAGCATTTTGGACGCCCACGATGTGCACGCCCTGATCAAAGACGCGGGTGGCACCACCGACAAAGGCCAAGCGAATCAGTGGCAATGGCAAATCAGTGGCTGGAAAAACAAAGGCCTCTCGCCCGAACAAGCCCTGGCCGAAGCCAGCGATGAAGCCAGCAAAACCGCAGCCCTGGTCTACGCCCGCTATCAGGAACGACTCAAGGCCTACCAAAGCGTGGACTTTGACGACCTGATTTTGTTGCCGCTGCGCATGTTGGAAAAGGACGCCGAGTTGCGTGCCCATTGGCAAGGCCGGTTTGATCATTTTTTGGTCGATGAATACCAAGACACCAACGCCATTCAATACGAGTGGCTCAAGCTACTGGTGGGCCAAAGCAGTCATTTCACCGCGGTGGGCGACGACGACCAGTCCATCTACGGCTGGCGTGGCGCCACCCTGGACAACCTCAAGCGGCTGCCCGAAGACTTTCCGGCCCTCCAAGTCATCAAGCTCGAGCAAAACTACCGATCCACCTCGGCCATTTTGCGTTGTGCCAACCAACTCATCGCACCCAACCCCAAGCTGTTCCCCAAACGCCTGTTTTCCGAATTGGGTGAAGGCGAACCCGTTCGCATCGTGGATGCCGATCATGAAGAGCATGAGGCCGAGCGCGTGGTGGCCCGCATCCAAGGCCTTCGTGCAGGGCAACAAGCGCTGGCCGCTGGCAGCTCGCAAGCCAAAGAATGGAAAGACTTTGCCGTGCTGTATCGCGCCAATCACCAAGCCAAAGTGATTGAGCAGGCCTTGCGCCGCGCACAAATTCCTTACCGCGTGTCGGGTGGGCAAAGTTTTTTTGAACGCGCCGAAATACGTGACTTGTGTGGCTGGTTTCGCCTCTGGGTGAACAACGACGACGACCCAGCGTTCTTGCGCTCGGTCACCACCCCCAAACGGGGCATTGGTCACCAATCTTTAGAAAAGCTGGGGCAATTCGCCCATCAACACCGCGTGAGCCTGTTTGAAGCTTTGTTCCAAAACAGCTTGCACACGGTCTTGTCTGGCCGCGCCCTCGATGGCCTGAAAAATTTTGGCCAAACGGTGAACGATTGGGCGTTTCGGGCCCAGCACGCCGTGGGACAAACGGCGGCCTTGGCGTTCATGATGGAGTGGCTCAAAGAATTGGGCTACGAGCAGCACCTGTATGAACAAGAAGACAACGAGCGTTTGGCCAGCGCCCGTTGGGACAACGTGTTGGAGTTTTGCCAGTGGATGTCGCGCCGCTGCGGGGGCGGCGATGAAGATCCCTTGGGGGTTCAGCTGCACACGCCAGAAAAATCCCTGCTGGAAGTGGCTCAGAGCATTGCCCTCATGTCGACGCTCTCGGAGCGCGAGCAAGATCAAAACGTCGTCACCCTCTCCACCCTGCATGCCGCCAAAGGCTTGGAGTGGCCACACGTCATGCTGGTGGGGGTCAATGAAGGCTTGTTGCCGTTCCAATCGGGCAGCGAACAAGAGCTGGGCGTTGAGATGGACCCCGAACGCCTGCAAGAAGAACGACGCCTCATGTATGTGGGCATCACCCGTGCCCAACGCACGCTGGTGGTGAGCTGGTGCAAGCGCCGCAAACGGGGTCGAGAGTTTCAGTCGGCCCAGCCCAGTCGCTTCATCGAAGAAATGGCCCTGCCGGCCGACACCAGCCGCGAAGACCCACGGGCTAAATTGCGTGCCCTGCGTGCCGAGTTCGCGCAGCGGGCCGCCAACCCCGTCGATACGCCTTAAGGCTCAGGCCTTGCCCAGTTGCACCCGCACCGTGGGTGCGTCGCTGCGCTTGTGCGTCACGTGGCCCACCACGGCCGCTTGTGCAAAGCCTGCGGCATGAAACAAGTCCAAGGCGGCCTGCGCCCGCTCAGGTGCACAACTCACCAACAAGCCCCCACTGGTTTGCGGGTCAGACAACAAGGCACTGTCTACCGCGCTCCAACCGGTTTCGGGCAAATGCACTTGATCGAAATACGACGCCTGATTGCGGGTAGAAGCCCCCGTGATGCAACCCGCTGCGGCGAGTTCGCGCACACCCGGCAACACCGGCACTTGCGTCCAATCCAAGCAAACGTCCAAATCTGAACCCTTGGCCAATTCCAGGCCGTGCCCAGCCAAGCCAAACCCCGTCACGTCGGTCAGGGCGTGCACCTCAGGCCAAGCCGACAACTCGGCGCCCGGGGTGTTGAGCTGGGTGGTGGTGGCCACCATGGCGGCATATTGAGCATCGCTCAAGACCTGCTTTTTGAAGGCCGAGGAATAAATGCCCACCCCCAAAGGCTTGCCCAAAATGAGCACATCACCCGCTTGCGCACCTGCATTGCGACGGATGCGATCGGGGTGAGCCAAACCCAGCACCACCAAGCCATAAATGGGCTCCACCGAGTCGATGGTGTGCCCCCCGGCCACGGGGATGCCAGCTTGCAAACACGCGGCCTGACCACCACTGAGGATTTGCGCAATGGTGTCGGTGGACAACACATTCACCGGCATGCCCACCAAAGCCAGCGCCAGAATGGGTCGCGCGCCCATGGCATACACATCACTGATGGCGTTGGTGGCCGCGATGCGACCGAAGTCGTGGGGGTCATCCACCACAGGCATGAAAAAGTCGGTGGTGGCCACCAGGGCCTGTTCATCGTTCAGTCGATAGACCGCCGCGTCATCCGAGGTCTCAATGCCCACCAGCAACTCGGGAGGCACTGGCAATCGGGTGGTCTTGGCCAGGATGTCACGCAGCACCCCCGGTGCGATCTTGCAACCGCACCCGCCCCCATGGGCCAAATCGGTCAGGCGAATCGGTTGTTGGGGCGTGGATTGACTCATGGCATCAGCTCAGTTTGCCGTGGCAATGCTTGAATTTTTTGCCGCTGCCGCAAGGGCACGGCTCGTTGCGGCCCACCCCAGCGAAGCGCTCATCGGCCCCACCGTCCGTGAAGGTTTGAGCCTCGCCACTTTCATCGGGTGCGGAGTAGGTGACGTTGCGCAATTGCTCGCCCTGAGACTCAATGGCTTCCGCTGCCGCTTCTGCTTGCTCGCTCGATTGGATCTGAACGGTGAGCAACAAACGCGTGACTTCGTGTTTGACCGAGTCCAGCAATTGCGAGAACAGCTCAAAGGCCTCGCGCTTGTATTCCTGCTTGGGCTGCTTTTGGGCATAGCCCCGCAGGTGAATGCCTTGGCGCAAGTAATCCAAGGCCGACAAATGTTCGCGCCAGTGCGTATCCAGGCTCTGCAGCAAAACCATGCGCATGAAAGGCATGAACTGCGCCTGACCCACCAGCGCCACTTTGGCCTCAAAGGACTCGTGCGCCGCTTGCACCACGCGCTCCACCACGTCGTCGTCGATCACCTGTGAGGCGCCCTCGACCCACTGGACGAGCTCAACGTCGAGCATCCACTCCGAGGCCAAGGCGGCTTGCAAGCCCGGCAAGTCCCACTGCTCTTCCACCGACTCGATCGGCACAAATTGACGCACCACATCGGTCATGCACGACTCGCGCAAACCACGAATTTGGGCGTCGATGTCGGTGGCGTCCAAAATGTCGTTGCGCTGTTGGTAGATGACCTTGCGCTGATCGTTGGAGACGTCGTCGTATTCCAGCAATTGCTTGCGAATGTCGAAGTTGTGCGCTTCAACCTTGCGCTGAGCGGTTTCGATGCTGCGCGTGACCATGCCCGCTTCAATCGCTTCGCCCTCAGGCATCTTGAGGCGATCCATGATGGCCTTGACCCGCTCGCCCGCAAAAATGCGCAGCAACGGGTCTTCTAAGCTCAGGTAAAAACGCGAGGATCCCGGGTCACCCTGACGACCCGAACGACCGCGCAACTGGTTGTCGATGCGTCGAGACTCGTGACGCTCGGTGGCAATGATGCGCAAGCCACCCAGGCCCACCACTTCATCGTGATCCTTTTGCCATTGCTCACGCAAGGCCTGAATGTGGGCCGCTTGTTGCTCTGCCGACAACGCCGCATCGTCGTGAACCGCTTGAATGCGCTTTTCCACGTTACCGCCCAGCACGATGTCGGTGCCCCGACCCGCCATGTTGGTGGCAATGGTGATGGCGCCTTTGGCACCGGCTTGGGCAATGATGTCGGCTTCGCGCTCGTGCTGCTTGGCGTTGAGCACTTGATGCGGCAATTTCGCTTGGGTCAGCAGCTGGTCGATCAGCTCCGAATTCTCAATGGAGGAGGTGCCCACCAACACCGGTTGCCCGCGCTCATGGCATTCGCGAATGTCTTGAATCGCTGCGGTGTATTTCTCGGCTGTGGTTTTGTAGACGCGGTCGAGTTGGTCTTCGCGACGGTTCACCCGGTTCGGCGGAATGATCACCGTTTCCAAGCCGTAAATTTCTTGGAATTCGTAAGCTTCGGTATCGGCCGTACCCGTCATGCCCGCCAGCTTCCGATAAAGACGGAAATAGTTCTGGAACGTGATGGACGCCAGCGTTTGGTTTTCGGCTTGAATGCCCACGCCTTCTTTGGCCTCCACAGCCTGATGCAAGCCATCGCTCCAGCGGCGTCCGGCCATCAAACGGCCTGTGAATTCGTCCACGATGATGATTTCGCCGCCTTGCACCACGTAGTGTTGATCTTTGTGGAACAGGTGATGCGCTTTCAAAGCCGCCATGAGGTGATGCATCAAAGCGATGTTGGCCGGCTCATACAAAGAAGCCCCTTCGGGCAGCAAACCCGCTTGTTCCAACAACTGTTCAGCCTTCTCGTGCCCCTCTTCGGTGAGGTGGATCTGACGCCCTTTTTCGTCGAGGATGAAATCGCCCGCCTGAATCACACCCTCACCGGTGCGCGGATCGGCCTCGCCAATTTGCTGCTTCAAATGCGGCACCACCTGGTTCATGGCGACATACATGGCCGTGTGATCTTCTGCTTGGCCAGAGATGATCAGCGGGGTTCTGGCCTCATCGATCAGAATCGAATCCACCTCGTCCACGATGGCGTAGTTCAAGCGGCGCTGCACCCGGTGTTCGGGTTCATACACCATGTTGTCACGCAAGTAATCGAAGCCAAATTCGTTGTTGGTGCCGTAGGTGATGTCGGCGTTGTAGGCGGCTTGCTTCTCTTCTTTGGACAGGTTGGGCAGGTTCACGCCCACACTCAGGCCCAAGAACTCATACAACTGCCCCATCCAGCGCGCATCGCGCTGGGCCAAGTAATCGTTCACCGTGACCACGTGCACGCCTTCACCCGGCAGTGCATTCAGGTAAACGGCCAAGGTGGCCGTGAGGGTTTTGCCCTCACCCGTGCGCATTTCGGAAATCTTGCCCTGATGCAAAGCCATGGCCCCCATGAGCTGCACATCGAAATGGCGCATTTTCATGACGCGCTTGGAAGCCTCGCGGACCACCGCAAAGGCCTCAGCCAATAGGCTATCGAGGGCCACGCCCGATTGAAGCCGCGCACGGAATTCTTCGGTCTTGGCCGCCAGTTGCGCGTCGCTCAGGGTTTCGGTTTGTGCTTCCAGGCCATTGATGACCGCCACGTCTTTTTTCAGTTGCTTGAGCAGTCGGTCGTTGCGGCTACCAAAAATCTTGGTTAGAAGTTGTATGGGCATGGGTCTCAGGGCCTGTGAAAAAGGCCAGAATGCGGGTGTTAAATTCGTCGGGCATTCTACCCCTCACCCCATCTTGAACCCCCTTGGCCATGTCTTCGTCCCAACGCCGCAGTGAGACCCTCAAAGCCTATGCCCAATTGGGCTTTGGGCCTTTGCCGCCCAAGTCCAAATGGGAGGATGGGCGCATCGTGCAAGCTGGCACTGCCCTGGGTCAGCACAGCAGCCTGGGGCAAGTCATGCAAATGGCGGCGCAGTCGCGCGAATGCCTACGGCTGATTCAAGGCCTCTTGCCGCCGGGTGCCAAAGACCAGTTGCAAGCTGGCCCCCTGCTGCAAGGGGAATGGTGCGTGTTGGTGCCGCATCCCGCGTGGGCGGCCAAGCTGCGCCAACAGCTACCGGCTTGGGCCGCGCATTTGCGCACCAAGGGCATGCCGGTGCAAACCATTCGGCTGCGCACCCAAGTGCAAACGCGCAGCCGTTGAAGCGCTCAACGCTTGTTTTTTTCTCGCCAAGCCTTGAAGGCCACCTCGGTGTCGGGGTTGGTGGCGGGGTAAAGCCCGCGAATGCTCGCGCCGCCTTGCACTTGTTCCAGCACGAAGTCCTCGAAGATGGTCATCTCAAAGGCTTCATGCGCCATTTCTTCCGCGTATTCCTTGGGCAACACCAATACACCTTCGTTGTCACCCACCACGATGTCGCCCGGGAACACCGGGGCGTCACCGCACGCGATGGGCACATTCATTTCCACCGGCTGGTGCAGGCTCAGGTTGGTCGGCACGGCTGGCCGGTTTTGGTAGGCCGGCATGCGCAGCTGCGCAATGTCGGTGGTGTCACGAAAGCCCCCATCGGTGACCACACCCGCCACGCCGCGCATCATCAAGCGCGTGATCAAAATCCCTCCAGCTGACGCGGCCCGCGGGTCTTTGCGGCTGTCAATCACCAACACATGACCGGCAGGGCAAACCTCCACCGCTTTGCGTTGGGGGTGATCGGGGTCACGAAACACCGACAAGGGGTTTAAATCCTCACGCGCAGGAATGGTGCGCAGCGTGAACGCCTCGCCCACCATGCTGCGCTCGTAGCGGCCAATCGGTCGCACGTCTTGAATGAATTGCTTGTTCAAACCACGCTTGAACAACAACGTGGTCAGGGTGGCGGTGCTGCAATGGGTCAGTTTTTCACGGGCCTCGGGGCTGAGTGTGCTCATGGTGTCTCCTGGGTTGGTGTATCTAGGGTTTCACCGTATCCCCACCGATGGGCTTAGGGGTGAAACTTGCGACTCTCGAACGCTAGTATATTAGTGCGCAAGGATTGCTTGAAGCCCTGATGGAACGCATTTCTAAACACCCCAACGGAGACAACGCATGAAATCAGGTTTTCGCCGCAGCCTTTTGGCCGCCATCGCCCTGGGTGCACTGGCCGCCGCGCCGGTTCACGCCAAAAAACTCAAAATCCAAACCAGCGCCAACGCCAGCCACTTCTCATTGGCTTATCTGAACGCCAATTGGATCCCCGAACTGAAAAAGCGCACCCAAGGTCGCTGGGAAATTGAACTGTTGCCCATCAAGGCCGTAGTGCCCCACAAAGACACGCCCAAGGCCGTGGCCACGGGCATTTTGGATGGCGACCTCACCTCCACCAGCTACTTCTCGGGCCTCGACCCCGCCTTCGCCTTGGTGGGCGACTTGATTGCCGGCTACGACACCCCGGCCCAAATTCAAGACTACTGCCGCAATGGGGGTGGCAAGCAAATTCTGCAAAAGCTGTTTGACAAATACCAACCCGGCGTGACCGTGGTGGCCTGCGGCACCTACAACCGCGAAGCCTTTGTGTCCAAAGTGCCCATCAAAGGTGTGGCTGACTTCAAAGGCAAAAAAATCCGCTCACCTGAAGGCTTGGCCGCAGAGGTCTTCCGCCGTGTAGGCGCCACGCCTGTGGCCTTGCCTGGCTCCGAGGTCTACACCTCCTTGGAAAAGGGCATCATCGATGGCGCCGACAACTCGTCTTACTCCAACAACGACGCCAATGGCCTGCACAAAGTGGCCAAATACCCGCTCTACCCCGGCATTCACTCCATGCCCGTGCTGCAGTTCACCCTGTCCACCAGCGTTTGGAAAAAAATGTCCAACGAAGACCGCGTGATCATTGAGCAGTGGTATCAGGACGCCTACAAGGGCCTGACCGCTGCGTCTGACAAGAAAGACCAAGAATTGGTTGCCCGCGACAAAGCCGGTAAAGACATCACTGTGATCGATTGGCCTCAAGCCGAGCGCGACCAGTTCCGTCAAATCGCCACCGGCGCTTGGCAAGACTTTGCCAAAGCCACCCCTTTGGGCAAAGAGGCTTATGACAGCCACATGGCTTACATGAAAAAAGTGGGCCTGCTCAAGTGATCTGAACGCACGACGCCTGAGAACGCCGGGGCCGCAACAACGGCCCCGGCGACTTTGTTCCAGCAACCGTTTTTTTCCACCATGACCTCTTTAATCAATGCCGACGATGGCGTGATGAGCGACGAGCTTGAAGCCGAAGAGCCCCAACGGGCTTATGGCTTGATGGACCACATCAGTCATTTCACGGGCGTGGCTTCGTCCTTGCTTTACCTGGTGGCCGCAGGTTGCACCCTCTATGAGGTGTTTGCCCGGTATTTGTTCAATGCGCCCACCCAATGGGCATTCGAAATGGTGATGACCCTCATCGCTGGGTGCTGGATGCTGTCATCGGGTTACATCACCTTGCGCGAACGACACATCGCCATCACGGTGTTGTCCCACAGCGTGTCGGCCAAAGCGCAATGGCGCTTGTCGGTGTTCTCGCACATCGTGGGCATCGTGGCCTTGTTCTTGTTGCTGACCTATTCGCTGACCGAGGCGGCCGAAGCCATTGAGCGCGTGGAGCGTTCGGGCTCGGCGTTCAACTCGCCCATGCCGCTCTTTTTGAAATCGTTTTTGGTGGTGGGTTGCTCACTGTATTTGTCGCAACTCACCGTGAACCTGCATCGTTTGGTGACCTCGCCCTTGGCCCAATTGGCCGTGCGTTTGGCAGGCTTGCTCATGGCGGCCTATGTCGCCAACGCCGTGCTGGCCCACCTGCTGGGTGAAGGCAACTGGTTTGCCAGCGTGGCCCAACACATCACCGACGGTGTCGAGGTCTTTGCCATTCAAGACGCCTTGGATTTGCGCTCCCAAGACTTGGGGCACATCTCGCTGGTCATGGTGCTACTCCTGGTGCTCTTGATGATGACGGGCATGCCTTTGGGCATCGTGACGCTCATCGTGTCGGTGCTCATGGGCATTGCTTTTTTTGGGCCCAAAGGCTTGTATCTGGTGGCCACCAACGCTGGCGGCTTGCTGGATCACTACACGCTGGTGGCGATTCCGTTTTTTGTGCTCATGGCCTCGGTGCTAGAGAAAGCCGGGATTGCCGAAGACTTGTTTGACGCCATGTCGATTTTTGCGGGCAACCTGCGCGGCGGCGTGGCGGTGCAAACCGTGGTGGTGGCCGTGATTTTGGCGGCCATGTCGGGCGTGATGGGCGGCGAAATCGTCATGCTTGGTCTGGTGGCTTTGCCGCAGATGTTGCGCTTGGGCTACGACCGAAAAATGACCATTGGCCTGATTTGCGCATCGGGCGCGCTGGCCACCCTCATCCCTCCCTCGATCGTGATGATTGTGTATGGCCTGTCTGCCGAGGTGGGCATTGGCGACTTGTTCATGGCCGGGTTCATTCCCGGACTGATGCTCGCCGTGTTTTATGCGCTCTATGTGATTGTTCGCGCGCACCTGAACCCCAGCCTGGCCCCCACCGCAGAAGAAGTGGCCAAGCAAACGGGTCAAACGCAAAAGCTCTCGAAAAACCGGATGCAAGCCGTGGTGCTGAGCATTTTGTTGATTGGGGGCGTGATGGGCTCCATCTACGGCGGCATCGCTTCGGTCACCGAAGCCGCGGCTGTGGGCACGCTGGGCTCAATCATTGTGGCGTTCTTGCGCTCCGGTTGGCGACCCGACATCTTGCGCGCGTGCTTGGTGGGCGCCATGTCGACGGTTGGCACCATCATTTGGCTGATTTTGGGCGCGGTGTCTTTTGTTGGCATTTACAACCTGATTGGCGGCGCCGACTTCATGCGCGCTTTGCTCACCGGCTTGGGCTTGCCCGCCCTTGGGGTGATCTTTGTCATGATGGCCATTTTGGTGGTGCTGGGCACCTTCATGGAATGGATTGCCATCATCTTCATCACGGTGCCCGTGTTTGCGCCCGTGGTGGTCACGCTGGCCCCCGAGCTGGGCATGAGCGCGGATGACGCGAAAATCTGGTTTGGCATTTTGTTTGTCATGAACATCCAAATCTATTTCCTCTCGCCGCCGTTTGGCCCTGCGTGCTTCTGGCTCAAGTCGGTCGCACCCAAGGACATCAGCTTGCAAGAAATCTTTGCCTCCGTCATGCCCTTCATTGGTTTGCAGGTCGTGGGGCTGGCCCTGGTGGTGATCTTCCCGGAGATTGCCTTGTTGCTGCCCCGCGTATTGGGCAACTGAATCCGTTGCAAAGGAGTCAATCATGGTTGGACACGATGGACTAAAAGAAGCAGACCACTATGGCCTTTGGCCCTGGGCCGTTGGAGCTCTTCTGAGCCTTGGCATCATGGTTGCCATGTTTTACTTGTCGAGAGGTTTTTACTGAATGAGCAAACGAACCAAGCCCCGTAAAACTGCGGACGACCTGCGCAGCGCGCGCTGGATGGCCCCCGACGACTTCCGCTCGTTTGGCCATCGCTCACGCACCATGCAAATGGGCTATGCCCCTGCCGACTGGGTGGGCAAGCCCATCATCGCCATCATCAACACCTGGTCAGACGCCCAGCCCTGCCACGCCCACTTCAAGCACCGCGTGGAAGACATCAAGCGCGGCATCTTCCAAGCGGGTGGCTTCCCCCTCGAATTGCCGGCCCTGTCCTTGAGCGAAAGCTATGTCAAACCCACAACCATGCTCTATCGCAACATGCTGGCCATGGAAACCGAAGAGTTGTTGCGCTCGCATCCGGTCGATGGCGCGGTGCTCATGGGGGGTTGCGACAAGACCACGCCAGGTCTGGTGATGGGCGCCATCTCCATGGGCATTCCGTTCATTTACGTGCCCGCAGGCCCGATGTTGCGCGGTAACTACCGTGGCGACGTCTTGGGTTCTGGCACCGACAGCTTCAAATACTGGGATGAGCGCCGCGCGGGCCTCATCTCCAAAGAAGAATGGGTGGGCGTCGAAGCTGGGATTGCCCGCTCCTACGGCCATTGCATGACCATGGGCACCGCGTCCACCATGACGGCGATTGCCGAAGCCATGGGCTTGACCCTGCCGGGTGCCAGCTCCATCCTGGCTGCCGATGCCAACCACCAGCGCATGTGCGCCGAGTCGGGCCGACGCATCGTGGACATGGTGTGGGAAGACCTCACCCCCGATGAAATTCTGACGCCTCAGGCCATTCAAAATGCGGCAGTGGTCGCCATGGCCATTGGCTGCTCCACCAATGCAGTGATCCATTTGTTGGCCATGGCACGGCGCGCCAAGATCAACTTCTCACTGGAAGATCTGGATGACGTGGGTCGTGGCACCCCGGTCATCGCCAACGTTCGCCCCGTGGGCAAGACCCACCTCATGGAAGACTTTTTCTACGCTGGCGGTTTGCGCGCCCTCATGGCCGAGTTGCGCACGCGCCTGAACCTGGACGTGCTCACCGTCAGTGGCCAAAACCTGGGGCAAACCTTGGTGGGCGCCAAGGTCTACAACACCGACGTCATTCGCTCTCTGGACAACCCGGTGTATCACGAAGGCTCCTTGGCGGTGCTCAAAGGCAACTTGGCACCCGATGGCGCGGTGATCAAACCAGCCGCCTGTGACCCGCGCTTTTATCAGCACTCGGGGCCGGCGCTGGTGGCCAACAGCTACGACGAGCTCATGACCATCATCGACGACGAGAATCTGGACATTCACCCCGACACCGTGCTGTGCCTGCGCAATGCGGGCCCCCAAGGGGGCCCCGGCATGCCCGAGTGGGGCATGATCCCCATGCCCAAGGCTCTGCTCAAGCAAGGCATTCGCGACATGGTGCGCATGTCCGACGCCCGCATGAGTGGCACCTCTTATGGGGCCTGCATCTTGCACGTGTCGCCAGAGTCTTTTGTGGGTGGCCCGCTGGCCCTGCTTCAAAATGGCGACATCGTTGAAGTCGACATTCCGGCCCGCACCCTCAACATGCGCGTGAGCGACGAGGAACTGGCCCGACGCCGAGCCGCCTGGCAACCGCCAACGCCTCGCTACGAGCGCGGCTATGGCTGGTTGTTCTCTAAGCACATCGAGCAAGCCGACAAAGGTTGCGACTTTGACTTTTTGAAATCCGAATTTGGCGCATCGCCCGGCGAGCCCGAAATCCACTGACCTTTTATTTTTCTCCTGATCATGATTTCACCTGTGATTCGATTGGATGCCGCCGACAACGTCGTAGTGGCGCGCATGGAAATTGCTGCTGGCACCGCCATCCCCGACGAAAGCATTCAAGCCTTGGCCGATGTGCCCATGGGACACAAGCTCGCTGCGCGCGACCTCAAGGCAGGCGAACCCATCCTGAAATACAACACAGTCATTGGGTTTGCCTCTGAGGATTTGCCAGCCGGCAGTTACCTGCACAGCCACAACATTCGCTTCGATGAGGTGGAAAAAGACTACGCCTTGGGCAAGCACTACGTGCCCACAGCCATCTTGCCGCCCGCTGAGCGGGCCACTTTCATGGGCTATCAACGCGACAACGGCAGCGTGGGCACCCGCAACATGATCGGCATTTTCATCACCGTGAACTGCTCGGCCACCGTTGCCAAAAAAATCTCGGCTTACTTCGACGAAGAGCGCATGGCCGCTTACCCCAATGTGCAAGGTGTGGTGGCGTTTGTCCATGAGCAAGGCTGCGGCATGGAAATGACGGGCGAGCCCATGGACTTGTTGCGTCGCACTTTGTCTGGCTACATTCGTCACCCCAACATCGCCGGTGCTTTGGTGGTGTCCCTGGGTTGCGAGCGCAACAACCTCGCGCGGTTTTTTGAAGAGCAAGGCCTGGCCACAGGCAAAACCCTCAAGGCCATCACCATGCAAGAAGTAGGCGGCACGCAAGCTGCCGTGAAGGCCGGCATTGAAGCGGTGAAAGGCTTGTTGGAGCAAGCCAACCAGTTCACTCGCACGCCCTGCTCCGCCGAGCACCTGATGATTGGCTTGCAATGCGGCGGCTCAGATGGCTTTTCAGGGCTTTCCGCCAACCCCGGCTTAGGCAAAGCCGTCGACATCTTGGTGCGCCATGGCGGCACGGCCATCTTGTCGGAAACTCCCGAAATCTTTGGCGTCGAGCAAACCCTCACCGCCCGCGCCCGCACCCCCGAGGTCGGTCAAAAGCTGGTCGACCGCATGAACTGGTGGCTCAAATACAACGAGGGCAAAGACACCCAAATCAATGGCCGTGTCTCACCGGGCAACAATGCTGGCGGCCTGGCCAACATCCTCGAGAAGAGCCTGGGCGGCGCCAAAAAAGGGGGCTCCAGCGGCCTCATGGAGGTGTACAAATACGCCGAGCCCGTCACGCAACATGGTTTTGTGTTCATGGACACGCCGGGCTATGACCCCGTATCGGCCACAGGCCAAATTGCAGGTGGCGCCAACCTCATTTGCTTCACCACCGGCCGTGGCTCCTGCTTTGGCTCCTACCCCTCCCCCACCATCAAACTCGCTTCCAACACCGCCATGTTCCAGCGCATGCGTGACGACATGGACATCAACTGCGGCGAAGTCATCGATGGCACCAAATCCCTGGATCAAATCGGCGAGGACATCTTCCAACTGATCTTGCGCATCGCCTCGGGTGAAGCCAGCAAGAGCGAAGCCATGGGCGTGGGCGAAGAAGAATTCTGCCCCTGGCCCATTGGCGTGTTGTCGTAAAGCTTGCGCCTGCGTTGTCGACCATGAACCGCCCTGGCATGACCTTGCTCAAACGCCCCAGCACGGCCGACCAGGTGCACGACATCTTGCGCGACCGCATCGTGTCGTTGGAGCTCAAACCCCACGAATTGCTCTCGCGTGCCGATCTGGCCACATCGTTCGGGGTGAGCCAAACGCCCGTTCGCGACGCGCTGCTGCGCTTGGAAGCCACGGGCTTGGTGCGCATTTATCCGCAGTCGCGCACGGTGGTGGCCCCCATTGATCCGAACAAAATCATGGAGGTTCGGTTTTTCCGCCGTGGGTTGGAACTTGAAGCTGCCCTGAGCGTCACAGAAAACCTCACCGGAAGTGGTTTGGCCGAGCTCAAAGCCATCCAGGCGCAACAAACGGCCGTGTCCACTGACGACTCCAAGCTCATGACCTTCATGGCCTTGGACAAGACCTTTCACCAAACCTTGTTCCGATTGGCCGGCCAAAGCGACTTGCATCAGTTGGTGTTGGAGCGCAGCGTTCACCTCGACCGCATCCGCATGTTGCAATTGCCGCTGCACGGCAAGCGCTTGCTGATCTTGCGCGAGCATCAGGCCATCATCGATGCCATGGCCTCACGGGACTTGATGGCCGTTACCCAAGCCGTGCGCACGCACATCACCGGGACAGGCAACACCCTCGACGATTTGCTCAAGCTGCACCCGAGCTACTTTTAAATGCTGAGGGATCATGGTGCTTTATAGCTGACCAGGTCACCTCTGTGGATTTAACAGGCCTTCAATGCTTGGCAAATCCAAACCATGTGTAGAAATAATTGTCTTTTTACTTGACTGATGTCACAGCCTGGGTGGCATGTTTCACTACCTCAACAATCTTCAGTCCACCGTCTGGTACAGATTCGTTATCGAGATAGCCAGACGGCGTGAGCGCAAAAATCGACTTGGTGCTTTCCATCAAAACCGCATTGCGGACATCATCGTCGCTGGCAGCTTTGGTAAAAGCCTGGAATGTCTTCAACGCATTTTCCCGGTGCTTGTTAATTGCACTCTGGTGACGTGCTGCTTTGTATAGGCGACCGCACCAAATCGTCGCAGTGAAAAGCAATCCCAAAATTACGACCTTCGAAGTAAAGATCTGAATGACCTGCGGTGTAGTGGCATCTGCCTTGACCGGGACAAAAACCATGAGCAACGCAGCCAGGATCGTTCCTGCCGCCAATCCAGCGGTGGTCTTGAGCCATTTCTGTGCACTCGAATCCTGCGTATTTGCCTCCGCGTTGAAGACCGCCGTGAAGTGCGTAACACCAACACTGGCGGCCGCTTCACGGGCGGCTACGATGATGTCACCAATTTCCCCACGCCGCTTTTTAATATCATCCTTGGCGCCGTCTACCAACAGCCCAGCTTCCTTGACGGAACGCGTCAGTTCGTTGATGTTCCGCTGCACATCACCCTTTTGATAGGCGAGATACGGGATGTACAAATGCGCTGCCGTGAAGAACTGGTCGGCCTGGCTCTTGATCTGGTTCACCAGCTGATCACGCGTCCCCATAGGGTTGTCCGACTCAATCGAGAAGGCACGGATTTGGTCGATGGTCTGTTTGATGGGTGGGAGCGTATTGACAATTTCCTGAGTAGGCCCATCTGGCAACAAATCAAGTGGGAGCAGCTTGAACTGGTTCAACATTGAGTAGGTGCGTTCCAGCTCCGGGCGGCAGCCCTCGAAGCTGATCTTGCCCGAGTCGGGGTTGATGAGTAGTTCGTCAACGGGCGACTGGGTGCAGTCGTTGATCAATTCGCGAAACTGTTTGGTCAGGGCTTCAGTTGCCATACCCACCTCTCCAATTTAAAAAATTCAAACTTTGCCGATGCCAAACTGCATCTCCAACCAATGCCGCTCAAGTGCGGTCAGTGAATCGCCCCGGATTTTGAGGAGGCTCCACACTTTGAGAAGATGGAGCCATGAGCAAGAAATCAAACCGTTTTTCACCCGAGGTGCGCGAACGTGCTGTCCGCATGGTGCTCGAACACCGA
>Ga0172373_10003197_pt1 | contig 24252 bp, 19 predicted proteins | sample Lak10m_2_FD_114546 | JGI IMG/M metagenome (GOLD analysis project Ga0172373, IMG submission 114546) | Freshwater microbial communities from Kabuno Bay, South-Kivu, Congo - kab_092012_10m | ecosystem: Environmental > Aquatic > Freshwater > Lake | place: Democratic Republic of the Congo...
ACATACTCCTGAATATTTCCCGCTGTTCGTCCATACTTATATTCATAGGTAAAGTTTCCAAGTGAATCTAATTTAACATCATGATTCAAAACATTTGGAACTGAAATATAAAACTCACTTTTACTCAAATTATTTCCGCCAAAAAGATCGTTACTATTTAAATACTCATATAATTCCTTTGCTGTATTAACGGCAGGATCGATTAATACAATCGATGAATACATTATATCTCTATAAACATAAGCTCCATTTTCCTTAAGGTTATAAAGCTCATTCAGTTTCTCGGCAAAAATACTTTTGTAAAAAGGATAATGTGTGCACCCAAGAATAATTATTTTAAGCGGCTTTGCTGATTTTGCATTTTTAATTTGTTCTAGTAACGAAACAACATTATAATAAATATAATTTCCTATTGAGTTCAGTTGAATTTCTGTGGGATTATTTTTTGTACCGCTAAATAAAATTTTGTTACTTTCCCAATCAAAGTTATATCGATTGAGAATTGACTTATCAATTTTTGCGCTCTGCAAATTGAAAGAAGGTCCTTTGTACTGGTCTCTTAAAGTTTTTGCTTTTGCGTCTATATAATCAATAACGCCATCTACAGCACCTGCCAAACCTATGCCAGGCTGCTGATAAACCTTTATATCACCAATGAATTCATTTTCAGACTTATACTTATTGATTGCATTTACGTAACCATTTGATAAGACTGTTCCTTCCGTTGCCATAACAGCTATGCTGCAGTTCTCATCCTTTTTTATTGATTCAAAAGCACCTTTAACTCCGGCGTTTATCACACCAATTACTTTTAAATCCAGCTTTGCTTTTTTTAAAAAAGATTCAATGTCATCCATTCCATATGCTGTTGCTGTATTACACGCAATTACAATTGCTTTAACCGGCAGCTTGTCTGTTTTAAATTTTTCATCGTTGGAAGATTGATAATAGTTATTACTAAGGAGAAATTGAAAATCTTTAAGAATGTGTTCTTTAAGAACATCTGTTTTATTTAGAGAAGCATAATTTCCGTAAGGCATATTAGCCTGGTCTGCCAGATAAATAAAACACTCTTTTTCAAAATCTAAAACTCCATCTGACTCATAGACGTTTTTTTGATTAGTGAATCCATCAAAGTTTACAATAGCATCCATTACAGTAAGTCCGCCAGTACCGGAATCAAATATTCCGATTGGGAGCCTCTTGTTTTTTACAGGATAGTTTTTAACATCAACATAATAAAAACTTGAAGTGTCTTTGAGTATTGCTTCATCAAGATTTTGTTTTGTTTGTGTGGTTTCGCTTTTACATTGCAATATGAGAAATGATATTAAAAGAAGATAGATTATCTTGTAATCAGAGTAATGATTTTTCATGAGTGCTTAATTCGTCTATTGTTCTTTGTAAAATATAAAATTCAAATCATTAAGAAAACTTTGTTGCAATCTTCTTTATCGTTGTTGAATTACGGATTGTTGTTTCCATCCCAAGAGCTTTTTCTAAAACTTTTCCCGTAATACCCGAATCGCTAAAATTTTTTCTGCAAAGCCAATATAATTCTGTTTTGTTAAAACTAAATTCATTCGCTTCGTCTGATAATGCTAATAACTTTTTCTGTGATTCTTTATTTGGTAGATTGTCAAGAAATCCTATGTACATATAATTATGTTGATTATCTAAATCCGATTCTTTAAACGGTTTGTGTTCAGAAATCTCTTTTAATTCTTTCGTTGTCCTGATAAATGTTGCAATTCTATAACCAAGAGATTTTTCTAACTGAGTTTCTATTTTCTTTTTCATTGAATCAACATCTTTGGATTTTGTTTCAAACACAACATTTCCGCTTGCAATAAATGTTTCAATATTTTCAAATCCCATTTTTTCAAATAGAGATTTTAAGTAATCCATTTTAACGGTATGTCCGCCAACGTTTATTGCCTTTAGAAATGCGATATGTTTTGCCATAATAAAAACTAAATTGTTTACGAATTAAAATAGTCTAACAGGATAAGATTACAAACCACTCATCAAAATGTTCTTAATATATAGATCTCAATTTGTATTTTAGTATATGATATTTAAATAATTATCCGGGAAAATCTTATGAAATACATTTTAATATTTCTCATCACTGCTGTTTCATTATTTGCACAAGTAAAAGCAGATGATGTTAAATCCTTTACACTAAAGAACGGAATGAAAATTTTTGTTCTTGAAGACAACTCAATTCCAAATGCAAATATGTACTTTTTTTATAAAGTTGGATCGCGTAACGAGCACATTGGAATTACCGGCATCTCACATTTTTTTGAACACATGATGTTTAACGGCGCAAAAAAATATGGACCTAAAGAATTTGATCGCGTTATGGAAGCAAACGGCGGTTCAAATAACGCATATACTTCTGAAAACATTACCGCTTACACTGATTGGTTTCCTTCAGGCTCAATAGAAGTAATGTTTGATCTTGAAGCAGATAGAATTGCTAACCTAAACTTCGATCCAAAAATGATTGAGAGTGAGCGCGGCGTAATTCTTTCTGAAAGAAGCACCGGATTAGAAAATAATCCCTTGGAACAACTATGGCAGGAAGTCCAGGCAACTGCTTTTATAGCCCACTCTTATCAGTGGCCAGTAATTGGTTGGGAATCTGATATAAAAAACTGGACAAAGGAAGATTTAGAAAATTATTTTCACACTTACTATGCGCCAAATAATTGTGTTGTAGTAATTAGCGGCAATGTAAAACTCAATCAAGTAAAAAAACTAGCAGAAAAATATTTTGAACCAATTTCTGGGGGATCAAAACCAAGACCAGTCCACACAATTGAGCCGGAACAAACAGGCGAGAAAAGGCTTTTTATAAAACGCGGAGTCCCATCTCCTTATATAATGATGACTTATCATGTTCCTCAGTCGGGAAGCGAAGATTACTATGCTCTGGATTTATTAAACTCAATTCTATCCGAAGGAGAATCATCAAGACTTTATAATTCTATTGTTGATAATCAACAGCTGGCGCTGGAAGTTGGAAGTATGTATATGGATGCTTTCGATCCAACTTTATTTTACTTTTATGGTGTTGCCAACGATGGCGTAACTGCTGCACAATTAGAAAAAGCCATACTGGATGAAACAGATAAAATTATTAAAGATGGAATAAATGATAGTGAGTTACAGAAAGTTAAAAACCAAAAATTAATGGGCTTCTATAAAACAACCGAAACTATAAACGGTATGTCTAATACTATCGGTACTTATGAATTGTTCTTTGGAGATTACAAAAAAATGTTTTCTGCTCCGGATGATTATAAAAAAATTACGGCGGAAGATATTAAAAATGTTGCAGCAAAATATTTTACTAAACAAAACAGAACGGTTGGAGTTTTGAACACGGAGGAAGTACAATGAAAAGACTTGTTGATTATAAAATTGTCATGCTGAACTTGTTTCAGCATCTTTTAGCCTCTGTCGTTTTCTTATTTTTATTTCTCTCTGCCCATAGTAATGCACAATTTAAACTTCCAAAATATGATGTTCTAACACTTGATAACGGTTTGACATTTTATCTAATGGAAAAGAAAGATGTTCCAATAATTTCTTTTTCGGCAGTATTTGATGCGGGCACAGTTAAAGATGGAGCACAAAATGGATTGGCTTCATTTACGGCAGAGGCATTAAAGTTTGGAACAACCATTTATACAAAAGATCAAATTGATTCCATCTTTAATTTTTATGGAAGCAGTTTGAATAATTATGCAAGATTAGATTATTCTGGTCTATACACCCAGTTTATGAAAGATGATTTAGAAAAACTTCTTCCGATTATCAAAGATGTTATAACGAATCCAACATTTCCAGAAGACGAAATAATTAAGAGAAAACAAAGATGGATTGCTGAGCTTGATCAGGCAAAAGAAAGCCCAAGACAGGTAATTGGGGCATACTATAACAAATTTTTATTTGCGGATTCTCCATACGGAAATCCTGTTGATGGAACTAAAAAAACTGTTGAACAAATCGATAAGAAAGCAATAACTTCTTTTTATCAGGCTAATATAAGATCAGAAAATTGTGCTATTGCGGTTGTTGGTGATTTTGATTCGGATAAAATGAAATCCGAATTAAATAAATACTTTACTGATTGGAGAGTTACTTCACCAAGACTTATAAACGATTTAAGAAACAACAATAAACAACTAAACGAACCCGCTGTTTATCTTATCAATAAAGATAACGCAACCGAAACCACTTTTATGATCGGAGGATTTGGTGTTCCGATGAGTAACCAGGATCAAATTCAGATTGATGTAATCAATACAATTCTTGGCGGAAGATTTACAAGCTGGCTAAATGATGAGCTGCGCGTAAATGCAGGTTATACTTACGGTGCAAGAAGCAGATTTGCATCATATAAAACGACGGGTAGTTTTTATATCAGCACATTTACTGCAACAAAAAACACTGCGCCCGCAATTGATCTTGCCTTAAAAACTTATAACAGGCTTTTTGAAAAGGGAATTGATGAAGCAACATTAAAATCGGCAAAGAACTATGTTAAAGGACAATTTCCACCAGGCTATGAAACTGCGGGTTCGCTTGCAGGATTTTTAACTCAAAAGTATATGTATGGATTGGAGGATTCTTACATAAATGATTTTGAAAAAACTGTTGATGGAATGACTGTTGATGATGCGAATGAAATTATCAAAAAGTATTTTCCAAAAGATAATTTACAATTTGTGCTGATTGGAAAGGCTGATGACATTCGTGAAATTGCTAAAAAATATGGAAAGGTGATTGAGAAAAATATTAGCGAGGATGGGTTTTAGTAAATTTAGAATGAAGAATTAAAAGCACGGAAGAATTTTGCTTTCGTGCTTTTTTATTTAAAATAAAAGGTTATTGAATCAACATAAATTTTTATCTTATTAAGAATAGGATTTTTTGTTGACACAATTTTATCCCCAACTATTTGGTTCCATTCATTCTCAAATAAATTTTCGTAATCATAATAAAGCTGAACTGAATAACAATCCGATTCAAGATTACCTTTTTCAAAAATAGTTTGTCCGCCGTAATCCCAATCAAATCCGGAAAAAGTAAAATGCTTGCCGTTAAGTTTTACTAATTCTTTTAGCTCCGTTCCAATTTTTACTCCATTATCAATTTCCCAAAGAGATTTATCACCATGAATTTCAATCCAATCGGGATTTTTAAAGTTTATGGTGTCCTTCCATTTTATAAAGAATGATTGCGGAGTATCTTTAAAGAAAACAGAGCCGACAATTCTTTCCGTACCTTCGGCATACCATCTTTCAACACGCTCTACGTTTTTTTTACCAACTATTTTAACAAGTTCTGTTTCGGAAGTCTTAGAATTAAGAATGCTGTTGCCCAGACATGGCGTAAGAACAAAATCGCTTTTTTGTTGAGAGTAATTTGATTGAAAAACCAAAAATATAATTAGTGATATAATCTGTTTTGTAAAGTTTACCTTGGTAGTCATTTTGAGTTGCCTATTAAAAAATCGTTGACCTTTTGGGTGTTATGCTTAAACCGTTTACAATAATTGTTTTTGATAAACTAAAATAAAGACAACCTTAACTTAATAAAAAATATTAATCTAATATTGGCGCACACAGCGGACGCAGTATCTATAAATGATTTTTAGTTTTTTTCAGGTTTCCATTTATTAAGAAAATCTAAAAATTTGTCTTTATCGTAATCTTTATCTTTTTCCAGATCCCCAGTATTCTGAGAGTGAAGTAATTTTCCGTCACTATCAAGTACAAAGAAATGCGGATAGCCTTCTATTGCGGGATACTGGGAAAGAAATTTTTCGTTTTTGTTTTCCTTGCTGAAATTTATTTTTACTATAATAAAATTTTCTACAAGTAACGATTTTATTTCCTCGTTGTTGTGCATAAACGCATCAATTCTATGACACCAAATACACCATTCACCGCCAACATCAAGAATTATGTTCTTGTTTGATGCTTTTGCGCTGTCGACTGCACTTTTTAAGTCATCAAATGGATTCCTTGATGGATCAAACTTTTCAGAGTTATCTTCTGTTTGACCATAAATTAAAACTGAGGCAAATAGTAATACAATAATTAAAAGGTTGTTTTTCATAAAGCTCTATTATTTTTTTCTGTAGATTTTAAACAAAATACTTAATCACCAAAAACCCGCCAATAAGCAAAACGGTAAATGCAATGGCAAGCCAGTTAAAATATTTATCAATAAATAATTTTATCTGTGGACCAAACTTCCAAATCAGAAAGGCAACGAGAAAAAAACGTGCCCCGCGACTTATAACCGAAGCGACTATAAACATTATCATATTAATGTTAAATGCACCCGAAGAAATTGTAATAATCTTATAAGGAATTGGAGTGAATCCGGCGGTAAATATGATCCAGAAATCATATTGTTCATACATTTCCTGAATTTTATAAAAAGCTTCCGGTGTAAAAGAAGGAATATTTGTAAAGAAAAAGTTGGCAATTCCTGTAAACTCATTTGAAGGCGTCCACCATAAAAAATGCCCAATTGCATATCCAGCCAAAGCTCCGAGAACAGAGCCAATTGTACAATTTGCCGCAAATTTAAATGCTTTGGTCTGTGCACCGAGCACCAAAGCAATTAATAGTGCATCCGGTGGAATTGGAAAAAATGAGGATTCTGCAAAAGCGAGAATAAATAAGGCAACCGCCCCATATTTTGTGTTAGCCCAATGAAGGACCCAATCGTATAGTTTTCGGACAATTTTCAATAATTACCTGTTTTATTTGGTGTAAACATAATGAAATAATGATTTTAATTGAAAAATTATTCGATAAAATTGCTCCTATGACTTAATCATTTAGAGCAGAATGTCAGGTAAATCACATAACCCACTTAAATAAAACAAGTTAATTTTTCTGATAAGGCTTGACAAATTAAATTTTTTATGTAGTTTTGGGTAGCCAAAATATTTTGGTTCTTAACTATTAACTTTATTCGGAGGTTTATTATGAAAAAGATCTTTACTCTTTTGTTTGTTTTGTCTCTTTTTTCAATAATGTCCTACGCCCAGATGATGATTGGTCCCAAAGCTGGGCTCAATATTGCCAGCATAGCTGGTGACGATGCAGATAAGATATTGGAAGGTCAAAGTTTAGATTCAAAGACAGGCTTTGCCGGTGGTCTCTTCTTTACGTATCAATTTAGCAATATGTTCGCTATCCAGCCAGAAGCTTACTACACCATGAAAGGGGCAACATATTCAGAGGGTGGTGCAGACTTAACTATTTCGCTTGATTATATTGAGATACCTGTTCTTGTTAAATTCATTATACCAATAGAAGGCTCGAAGATAAAACCTTCTATTTTTGCTGGTCCATCAATTGGATTTAATATGACAGCAAAATCTAAGGTGGAGTTTGATGGCGAAACACAAGAAAATGATTTCAAAGATGAAACAAAATCTACCGAATTTTCCTTGGCATTCGGTGGGGGAGTTGGCTTCCCTGTAGGTAATGGTGAGCTTGGTGTTGATATAAGATATATTCTGGGAATGTCCACCTTTGATGATTCATCTGATCCATGGGACTTAAAAAATAATGTTATAAACGTAAATTTATATTACGGTTTTTCGCTATAAACAGTGATTGAACAAATCCCGCTCACTTTGGGCGGGATTTTTTTGTACGTTTTTTTTACAAATTTTTTTAATCCCCTTATTTGCATAATGGGCTAACAATTTAATAGCTTTGCGACGGTCTTAATTAACTAATCTAAAACAAAATAAGGATCTCTTATGAAACAGTTACTTTCTGTTGTTTTACTTGCTGTATTATTTACGGGTTTCATTAATGCACAATCTCAAGGTATAAGCATTGGCGCTAACGTTGCCTTGCCAATGGGCGATTGGTCAGATGGTGCTAATACTGGTTTTGGTGGAACGGCTACTTATGAAAGAAGTTTTGCACCAAATATTACGGGTCAGGTTTATGCCGGCTACATTACTTTTGGTGGAGATGAGTTTGAAGGATATTCATACAGCTATTCAATGATTCCTATTATGGCTGGTGTTAAATATTACTTCCAACCCGGTAAAGGATTCTATGCCAATGGTCTCTTAGGAGTTCATATGTTTACTGCTGATGTAAGCGTTCCTGCTGAGCTTGAACCTTATTATAGTGGTGGTTCAGAAACATCCACGGAATTTTCTTTCGGTATTGGTGCAGGATATGAAGTTCCTGTTGGCGGAAAGAATGCTGTTGATATAGCTGCGCATTATATGTTAATTAGCGATGCAAATTACATTGGCGTTAGACTTGCATATAAATTTGGATTATAGTCCTTAAGTGTCCTATGGTTTTTTGAGCAGCGCCTTCTGGCGCTGCTTTTTTATTTTAAAGAGGCTCATTTTTTTCTCATCCAATGCCTATTTTTCCTCAACAATTTTTCAAAGGTTTTAAAATGAAATTTGAACGTAATGCAGGATTATTGCTGCACCCAACTTCACTTCCAGGTAAATATGGAATTGGTGATCTTGGTTATGATGCTTATAAGTTTGTGGATTTTTTAGAAAAAGCCGGACAAAAACTCTGGCAGGTTTTTCCGCTTGGTCCAACTGGTTATGGTGATTCTCCATATCAGTGCTTTTCTGCTTTTGCCGGGAATCCAAATCTTGTTAGTCCCGATAAATTAATGGAAGATTGCTTACTTCGTGATCATGATTTGCACAATATTCCAGAATATGATCCTATATCAATTGATTATGGGGAAGTGATTGAATATAAAAAATCCCTACTAAAAAAAGCATTTGCAAACTTTAAACATGCCCAGGAAAAATTTGAAAAAGATTTTAACAAATTTTGTAAAGAGAATAAACTTTGGTTAGATGATTTTGCTTTTTTTATGGCTGCAAAAGAAGCTCATGGCGGAATTGTGTGGAAAGATTGGGATGAAGGTCTGGTGCTTCGCAAGAAAAAATCTTTAGATGAATGGAAAAAGAAATTAGAAAATGAAATTCTCTATCAAAAATTTGTTCAGTTTGTATTCTTTAAACAATGGCACGAGATACGAGCTTATGCTAACAACAAGGGCATAAAAATTATTGGTGATATGCCCATATTTATTGCTTACGATAGTGCTGATCTTTGGGCAAACAAAGAATTATTTACTGTTGATGAAAAGGGAAATCTTGAAACTGTTGCCGGTGTACCCCCGGATTATTTTTCTGCAACAGGGCAGCTTTGGGGAAATCCTCTTTACCGCTGGAAAGAAATGGAAAAGGATGATTTCCTTTGGATGCGAAATCGTTTTTCACAATTGTTTACAATCGTTGATATTGTTCGCATAGATCACTTTAGAGGATTTGAAGCATTCTGGGAAATTCCCGGTGATGCACCAACCGCAGAAACGGGTAAGTGGGTAAAGGCACCCGGACATAAATTATTTAAATCAATTCAAAAACATCTTGGCGATGTTCCGATCCTTGCAGAAGATCTTGGGGTAATAACTCCTGCTGTAGAAAAGTTAAGAGATGATTTTGAATTTCCAGGAATGAAAATTCTTCAGTTTGCTTTTGGAACTGATATGGAGACAAAATTTCTTCCTCACAATTTTGTAAAAAATTGTGTTGTGCTTACTGGCGCTCACGATAACGATACAACACGTGCTTATTTTGAAAAAGCAAAACACGAAAATCATCACATCTATGATCACGCACAGAAATATCTAAACTACTTTGGTGATGATATCGTTTACGAACTGATACGACTTGCTTATAGATCGGCGGCAAATATTGTTATTGTTCCGATGCAGGATATTTTAAATCTTGGTGGCGAATCAAGAATGAATTTTCCCGGCAAGCTTGGCGGCAACTGGATGTGGAGATTTACATGGGATCAGATTAAAGATGATCTTCATTTGAAATATTTGGGGTTGGCACAGCTTTACGAACGACCGCCAAAACCAAAGAAGATAGACGAACTAGAGACTTAGTGCTTCTTTGTGTTCTTAGTGCCTTGGTGGAAAAGCCTTTTTTCACCACTTAGACACTAAGGGCACTTAGTTTCACAAAGATGGTGTGAATCTATTAATTAATTTCTGAATCAAACTATTAAAAAAATTAAAGGAGTGCGAATTGAAAAAAATATTTTTATCAGCAATTTTATTGACAGCTGTCGTAATCGGTTGCAGTAAGGGTGGTTCTAACGATAATCTTAATTGGGAAGATAATCTTGAAACCGCTTTACAAAAAGCTAAAACAGAAAACAAAGCTGTGCTTGTTAACTTTACGGGAAGTGATTGGTGTGTATGGTGTCAGAAATTAAGCGCTGAAGTTTTTTCTAAAAGCGAATTTGAAGATTATGCTGAAGAAAATTTAATTCTGGTTAAAGTAGATTTCCCAGAAAAAATTGAACAAAGTGCTGAAACTAAAATTTACAATAGTCAACTTGCTCAAAGATTTGGCATTCAGGGATATCCAACAATTCTTTTGTTTAACTCACAAGGCAAAATGGTTTTACAAACAGGTTATTTGCCAGGCGGACCCGTTACATATGTTGATCACTTAAAAAGCTATTTATAATTTATATCATAACCTTCGAGGTTTCTGGTTTTTTACCTCGAAGGTTTTAAATACTTGCACTACATTTTTTTACAATAATTCTGCACTAATTCTTCCCCTATCTTTTACTAAATTTGAATATAATAATGTTAATTAATGTGTTTCTGAAAAATTTATGAATAAAAAAATAACCGTAATAGGTGCCGGAATTTCTGGCTTAACATCCGCTTATCTTTTATCTAAAAAAGGATTTGATGTTACAATTATAGAAAAAAATAATTCTGTTGGCGGATCAATTGAAAGCGTTACAGAAAATGGTTTTCTTTTTGATCGCGGACCAAACAGCGCGCTTGAAACAACTCCGGTTATTGGACAATTAATTCGTGAACTTGAACTTGAACATGAACTCCTCTATGCAAGCAAACAAGCAAATAAAAGATACATTCTTCGTGATAACAAACTTCATTCTCTTCCAATGTCTCCACAAGGATTAATCAAAACAAAATTATTTTCCGGTAAAGCAAAGTTACGCTTGATGGCGGAACCATTTATTGGAAGATCAAACGATGGATATTACCAAAGTCTTGCAGAATTTGTTAAGCGAAGATTGGGACAGGAGTTTTTGGATTATGCAATTAATCCCTTTGTCGCTGGAGTTTATGCCGGAAGACCAGAAGATCTAAGTGTTAAGTCTGCTTTTCCAAAACTTTATGCCTTAGAAGAAAAATACGGTGGACTAATTATTGGAACTGTCAGAAGCATCCGCGAAAGAAAAAAACGCGCAGAAATTGCAAAGCAATCTGCAAAAATGTTATCGTTTAAAAGCGGAATGATCGCTTTGCCAAAAGCGATTGAAAAATATTTTGGAGATCAAATTTTACTTTCCAGCGAAGTAACACTAATCAATAAAGATGAAGCTGGTTTTGTGGTTACATATCAACAAAACGAAAACGCAAATAAACTTAATTGCGATGCTGTGCTTTCTACAATTCCAGCATACTCTGCGGGAAATTTGTTTAACAAATTTGATAAAGATTTTAAGAAACATTCGGATGTAATTTATTATCCGCCTGTATTGGTTTATTATTTGGTGTACGATAAAAAATCAATTAAGCAAGAATTAGATGGATTTGGATTTTTAATTCCAGCAAAAGAAAACAAATCTTTTTTGGGTGCTTTGTGGAGTTCTGTTATTTTTTCAGATAGAACAGATGAAACCAAAGCTGCGTTTACTTTATTCATTGGTGGTTCGAGAAATCCTGAATTTGTTAAAGAAGAGAGATCTGCTATTTTGATAAAAGTAAGAAAAGAGTTTGAGATGTTGATGGGAATTACCGCTGACCCTGTTTTAACATCAGAAAGATTCTGGGAGAAAGCGATTCCGCAATACAATTTAGGATATGTTGAACACGAAAGATTTTTTGATGATTTTGAAAAACGAAATCCCGGAATTTTTATAAGTGGTAATTTCCGCGGCGGAATATCAGTCGGAGATTGCGTAAAAAATGCAGAACTTGTCGTAGATAAAATATTAAAACAATTATAATTCTCAGCGACTCTGCGCCTCAGCGGTAACAAAGAATTAACCGCAAAGACGCAGAGCAAAGAAGGAGAAGCAATGTCTAGTTATCCAACAATTCGCCATCGTCGATTAAGATACAATCCACTTGTGCGCGATATGGTCCGAGAAACAGTATTAACAAAAAACGATTTGATTTATCCGCTGTTTGTTGTTCCCGGCGAGAAAGTAAAAAAAGAAGTTAAATCTATGCCTGGTGTTTTTAATCTGTCTATTGATGAATTAGTAAAAGAGTGCAAAGAAGTTCGTGATTTGGGAATTCCCGCAGTCATTCTGTTTGGGATTCCTGAACATAAGGATGACGTTGGCTCGGAGGCTTATGCTGAAAACGGAATTATTCAAAGAGCTGTTCGTGCTCTTAAAGCAGAAGTAAAAGATCTTTTAGTTATTACTGATGTTTGTATGTGCGAATATACCTCGCACGGACATTGCGGACTTTTACGCGGCGAAGAAATTCTTAACGATGAAACAGTTTCTTTACTTGCAAAAGAAGCTGTCTCTCATGCAGAAGCTGGTGCAGATATGATTGCTCCTTCTGATATGATGGATGGAAGAGTTGCAGCAATTAGAAAAGCGTTAGATTATAAAGGGTTTAACAAAATCCCGATCATGAGTTATGCGGCAAAATATTCTTCTGGATTTTACGGACCATTTAGAGATGCTGCAGATTCAACTCCTGCTTTTGGTGATAGAAAATCTCATCAGATGGATATTGCAAATGTAAATGAAGCTTTGCGCGAAGTTGCAGAAGATATTGAAGAGGGTGCAGACATTGTAATGGTAAAACCAGCCGGACCTTATCTTGATGTAATCAGAAAAGTTAAAGATACTTTTGGAATGCCAACCGCAGCTTATCAAGTTAGCGGCGAGTATGCAATGATTAAAGCTGGTGGTGCCAATGGCTGGATTGATGAAGAAAGGGTTATGGTTGAAGCCGCTTTTGCAATTAAGCGTGCCGGTGCCGATATGTTCTTAACATATTTCGCAAAAGATATTGCAAAGTGGATTGATAAAACAAAGAAGTAACAGGAAAATTTTTTATGTGGATAATTCTTCGGGTGCTGATTGGCATTGTGGTTCTTGCTTTATTGGAATATTATTTTACAAGAAAATTGAATCGTGTATTTAAAACTCTCTTTCCCAATTATCCGAGAAAGAAAAAATATATTATTATTTACTCGTTTCTTATTCTGTTAAATCTTTATCCAGCAATACTAATATTCAATGCTATCTATGCGGCAATTACAAAACAATCTGTTGCTTTTCCACAGAATATCTTTGCTGACTATTTTCTTTTATATCCTTTCTGGACACTGATCATTCTAATTTTGCAGGTAAGTGCGTTATTCTTTTTTGTTGATCTACTTAAATTGATTTTTTATCCTCTCTATAAAAAACACAAAGAAAAACTTAATCCACTGCAGGTAAAAATATTTTTAGCCCTATCGATATTTTTTGCAATTTATATACCGGCCAGGATTATTTATGATTACAACTCAGTAAATGTTAGAACGGTCTATTATGAAAAGGATGCGTTACCTAAAGATTTAGAAGGATTTAAAATCGCATTTATAACAGATGTTCAGGCGGACAGATATACTGATGGGAAAAGACTTAATCGTTACGTTGAAATGATTAATAATCAAAATCCAGATATTGTTTTAATCGCTGGAGACGTTATTACCTCTTCACCGGATTATATTGAAACCGCAGCTAAGTATATTGGGAAAATAGAATCCAGATTTGGCACATATTCTTGTATTGGAGATCATGATAACTGGGCGTACAGACAAGATAATATAAGAAGTCTTCGCGCGGTTTCAGATGCTTTAAATAAGCACAATGTAAAAATGCTTGATAATGAATTAAGATTCTTTGAATCTGATTCCTCAAGAATTGGAGTAACATTTATAACCAACACCTATGTTTCTGAAATATCAGAAATAACTCTTAAAAATATTGCCGCTTCAAATACCTCTGATTTTAGAATATTCTTAACGCATCAGCCTCAGGATTTTCTAATACAAAGTGCTGTTGACAATTCTTACGATTTGTTTCTTGCTGGGCATACGCACGGCGGACAAATTACACTTGTTTTTCCATTTATTCAGCTAACGCCAACGTTAATTGAAACACGATACATTAAAGGTGACTTTTACTTTAACAACATGCTTGCTATAGTTTGTGGTGGTTTGGGAATGTCGCTGGCACCGGTTAGATATAACTCAACACCGGAAATTGTAATGATTGAGCTGGTTGATAAAAAATAATTTTAATTTATTTTGATAAAAATTTTTAATAAGTCCTAGAAAAGAAAATGAAAGTTGATAAGAAATTAAGATTCTTTGTTTTATTCAGAGAATTTCTTCACGAAAGATTTAATCTTGAAGAAGACAAAGCAACCGAAGAAGAAATTATTGAGAACGTTAAAAAAGGTATTGAGTTCAGGGGAATGAATTTATGGGTCTTAATCTTTGCCATATTTATAGCTTCAATCGGGCTTGATGTAAACTCCACTGCGGTTATTATTGGCGCGATGTTAATTTCTCCCTTAATGGGACCAATTATGGGAATAGGTTTGGGCATAGGCATTAATGATTTTGAGCTTATCAAAAAATCATATAAAAATTTGGGTGTTGCAACCCTGATAAGCGTGATGACTTCAACATTTTATTTTCTAATAACCCCGCTGGGCAATGCCCAATCTGAATTGTTAGCCAGAACAACCCCAACAACTTTAGATGTCTTGATTGCTCTGTTTGGCGGTTTAGCTGGAATTGTTGCGGCTACAAGAAAAAGTATCAGTAACGTAATTCCTGGTGTTGCAATAGCTACGGCTCTTATGCCGCCGCTTTGTACTGCCGGCTTTGGAATAGCTTCGGGAAATTTTTCTTTTTTCATAGGAGCCTTTTATCTGTTTTTTATAAACAGTGTGTTTATAAGTCTTGCAACATACACCATCGTGAGATTTTTAAAGTTTCAAAAGAAAGAGTTTTTAGATACGGAAAGAGAAAGACGGGTAAAGCGTTCAATCGTTGTTGTGGTTCTTATTACAATAATACCTAGTGTAATTATGGCATATAATATTGTAAACCGAACATTTATAGAAAAAAACATTCAGATGTTTCTCTCCGGCGAGTTGAATTTTCCAAACACACAAATAATCAGTAGAAACATAGATTTTGATTCAAGTAAAATTAGAATTGAGGTTTTTATGCTCGGGGCTATTGTAACTGATGATATGATTGAAATGGCAAAAGCAAAGCTGCCGAAGTATAATCTGGAAAAAGCTGATCTCTATATAAAACAGGGTATTGGTGCGCAGAGCAATGTTGATTTAACCACTTTAAGAACAGGTGTAATTGAAGATCTTTACAGAAAGAACGAAGAAATAATTAAGAACAAAGAAAAACAAATACGTCTCCTTGAAAATCAGATTACTGTTTTAACAAAAGATAATTATCCAATCGAAGATATATCCAAAGAAGCAAAAGCGCTGTTTAATAATCTTTCAGAGTTGTCCGTTCAGAAATCTCATCTAATGAATTACAAAACAAATAAAATTGATACCATTACCATTGGCTATGCAAAGTTTTCTGGCGGTGTTCCTGCCTCCGAAAAGAGAAAATTAAACGATTGGTTGAAGGCAAGAACAAACAGTGAAAAAATTAGATTGGTAATAAACTAGTTTTTATGAGTCTGCAGCTTTCTGAAATATTTATTTACCCTGTTAAATCTCTTGGGGGAATTTCTGTTGATTCTGCCTTTGCAGGAAAACGCGGACTGCAATATGATAGAAGATATTTGCTTGTTGATGAAAATGGGACCTTTATTACGCAAAGAGATTTCCCCCAACTTGCTTTGTTAAAACCATCTTTTACCAAAACAGGTTTTAAGATTGTAAATTCTTTAGATAAGTCTTTTATAACAATTCCTTTTGAATCAGAATCCAACGAGAAAATAAAAGTACAAATCTGGGATGATTTGTGTAATGCTGTTCTTGTTGATAAAAAACTTGATGAGTGGGTTTCCGAATCATTAAAAATTAAATGTTCACTTGTTTACATGCCCGAAGATGAAAGAAGAATTGTAGAAAAAAAATACGAGCCCGTTGAGCATATTGTCGGTTTTGCTGATGCTTACCCTTACTTAATTATTGGTCAATCATCCTTGGATGACTTGAATACGAGATTAGACAAACCAATTCCGATGAATCGTTTTAGAACAAACTTTGTATTTACCGGCGGAAAACCCTATGAAGAAGATAACTGGAAAGATTTTAAAATCGGACATTTAATTTTTAAAGCAGTAAAGCCCTGTGCAAGATGTGTCATCACAACAACAAATCAGGGTACTGCAGAACGAAGCAACGAGCCGCTAAAAACACTTTCTGAATACAGAAAAATAAATAATAAAGTTATGTTTGGAATGAACCTGGTTTGTAAACAGACGGGAAGCGTTTCTGTTGGAAACGAAATACAACTTATTTAAAAAGCTCCTTCTTGTTTTTAACTGCTCCAACACATTAAATTAATTTTACAATACTGTTATCCAAAACCTCCTTTAATATTTAGATAAATGCCTTTAACTTAAGGACAATAATATATTCTATTAAAAATTTATCAATTGTCCTTAAGATGCATTTATCAAAACAATTACTTTTCTGTTTTTTCTTACTTACAACCATACATCTTCTCGCCCAAGAACCCATCGGCTGGACTAAACTAAAATCACCAACAGATGAAACATTAAGAAAATTATTTTTTATTGATGTTAACCACGGCTGGGCGGTTAGTCTTGGCGGTAAAATAATTAACACAACAGACTCAGGAAATAATTGGAACATTCAAAACAGCACAGTAACAACGCCAATTGTTGATATATTTTTTATAAACCCGGATCGCGGCTGGGCTTTAACTTATCCTTCCGAACCTCCGTTTGGAACTTCTATATTGAAAACAACAGATGGCGGTGAAAATTGGGTTAAAGACTCTGTTTTTTTTCAAAATGAAATTTTTTCAACAATATTTTTTGTTGATGATAACGTGGGGTTTATTGGCGGCAACGGAATTAAAAAAACTACAAACAGCGGATTGACATGGACAAACGCATTCATTGAGCCGGGTGGTGTTTCAACTTTGCCAATAAACAGTTTTTCGTTTTACAATAAAACTTTTGGATATGCTTCTGGCGGCAGGGTAGATATTGCCGGAGTTATCTGGCGAACCACGGATGGCGGAGATAATTGGTCTTCTCTCGGTTTGAGCCCAGACCAGATTTATGATATACACATCATCGATTCACTTAATGCAATAACATTATCGGGTGATCCAGAGCTGCTTTACCCAATAGCAATTATTAAAACCACTGACGCTGGTCTTTCTTGGGATTACACTGAGCTGCCTTTCTTCGGAATTGCTTTTGCGGTTGATTTTCTCGATGACAAAGAAGGTTGGTCCGCTGCTGGTTACAAATTTTTAAGCACTAATGATAGCGGCAAAACCTGGATTGAGGAATTTATTTTTGACAGCACAATTGTTTATGATCTGCAATTTGTTGATAAGTATACCGGATTTGCTTGTGGGCAGGATGGAGTTTTATTAAAATATACTTCCTATAAAAAGTATGCGCCCGATAAACCGACTTTTGAAATCGGACAAAATCATCCAAATCCCTTTTCTGAAAAAACTACTTTTTATGTTTATTCAGCAACTCCAGATTTTGATTTGCTGGCTCATGCTCAAATAAAATTATTTGATATTCTGGGTAATGAAATTCTAACTCTGGTTGATCAGGATTTCTACTCGGGAATTTATGAATTCACTTTTAACCCATCTCGGGATTATAAAAATATCTCAAGCGGCGTTTATTTGTTAACTATTATCTCGGGAGACGTTAATCAATCAATAAAAATTTTATACCTAAAGTAATTCTATGAAAAACGAAATTTCATTTCCACAATCAACAATAAAATTTTTAACCGCACTTTCTAAAAACAATACCAAAGAATGGTTTGAAAAAAATCGCGTAAGATATGATTTTGAATTTCTCCAACCAGCAATTCAATTTGTAATTGATCTTGGTGAAAGATTAACAGAATTATCTCCGAACATAATTGCAATTCCCAGGATAGATAAATCTATTTTTCGTCTGCATCGCTATGTAAGATTTAGCAAAGACAAATCGCCCTATAAAACAAATCTTGGCTTGTACTTTTGGGAAGGTAAGGGAAAGAAAATGGAATGTTCGGGTCTTTACTTTCACATTGAGCCAAAATTGTTTTTTCTTGGGGCTGGTGTTTATATGTTTACAAAGGATCAACTGAAAAAGTATCGTGAAGTTGTTTCAAATCCTGCTAAAGCAAAAGAGCTTACAGAAATCACAAAAAAGATTTTAAAGAATAAAAAATATCAGCTTGGCGGAAGAACCTATAAAAAAACTCCACGAGGTTTTGATGCTGATTATGCCTACAATGATCTTCTTTTACATAGCGGATTTTATATTTTTTACGAAGGCAAAGACTTTTCTGAGTTGACTAAAAAAGATCCGGTTATGGTTGCATATATAATCTTTAAAGAAATGTATCCCATCCATAAATGGTTTGTAGAAAACATAGTTTAGGCTTGCTTTTCTAATCAAAAAGTATATATTGCAATAAATTCAATTCTTAAACGAATCCTTTTTTTGCGGATTCACAAATCGGAAAGGAGATGATGTATGAAGTATAATTCATATATGCTTCACAACTTCAGAAACATCCCCCAACTTACGTCTGTTTCACAGGAAATAATTGAAGCTATTGAAATAGTGGGTTCTGTGCTTCCATTTAAAACAAACAACTACGTTGTTGAAAATCTTATAAACTGGAACAATGTGCCGGAAGATCCGATGTTTAAACTTACTTTTCCCCAAAAAGAAATGCTTCTTGTTAATGATTATAATAAGATCAAATCTCTTGTTGATGCCGGCGCTGATAAACAGCAAATTAAAGATGCGGCAAACGAAATCAGATTAAGATTAAATCCACATCCTGCGGGACAAATTGAACATAATGTTCCGGAAGTTGATGGAGAAAAACTTTATGGAATGCAGCACAAATACCGGGAGACCGTTTTGTTCTTTCCAAGTCAGGGACAAACATGCCATGCATACTGCACTTTTTGTTTTAGATGGCCGCAGTTTGTTGGAATGGAAGATCTTAAGTTCGCATCAAAAGAAGCTGAGCTATTGGTAAAATACGTTCATGATAATCCCGAAGTAACAGATGTTCTGTTTACAGGCGGCGATCCGTTGATAATGAAAACCAAGCATCTTGAAACTTACATTCGTCCTTTACTCGAAGCTAAAATTCCTAACCTTAGACATATAAGAATAGGAACAAAAGCGCTTGCATATTGGCCCTACCGCTTTTTAACAGATGATGATGCAGAGGATTTATTAAAACTATTTGAAGATGTTAAACGAGCAGGAAAACATCTTGCCTTTATGGCTCACTTTAATCATCCGGTTGAGCTGGGGGGAGATGCGGTTGCCGAAGCGATAAGAAGAATTCTTAAAACCGGAGCCGTGATACGAACGCAATCACCTGTTTTAAAACATATAAACGATTCCTCTGAAACCTGGACAGAGATGTTAAAGAAACAAGTTTCGCTTGGATGTATTCCTTACTATATGTTTGTTGCAAGAAATACAGGAGCGCAGCATTATTTTTCTATTCCGCTTATTGAAGCGTGGAAAATCTTTAGAGAAACTTATCAGAAAATTAGCGGTGTTTGCAGAACTGTAAGGGGACCAAGCATGTCTTGTTTGCCCGGCAAAGTTCAGATACTTGGTGTTGCGGATGTTAAAGATGAAAAAGTAATGGTATTTAGAATGATTCAGGGAAGAAATCCTAATTGGGCAGCACGTCCATTTTTTGCTAAATTTGATGAGGATGCAAATTGGTACACAGATCTTAAGCCAGCCTTTGATGAAGAAAAGTTTTTCTTTACCGATGAACTAAATGAAATTCTTTCTTCGGCAGAAGTTGAACAGAATTTTGAATAGATATTAACTTCATTATTCTTCATATTCAGCCCTGTTGTAAAAACTCAGGGCTGGAGACTTTATCCACAAAGATTTACCCCGTTAATAAGTATATTTAACCGTCTAACAATCGATTTAAAAACATTTCTTTTGTTTTAACTAATTTTGATCTATCATTTATAAAACAACTATTCTCAATTATTAAAGAGAGAAGTATTATGAAAAACTTTTTCTTTTTCTCAATGTTCTTTTTTGCAATTGCCGGACAGATAACTTCTGCACAGATAAATGCAAAAATGTTTCAATATCCAGATGTCTCTCAAACACACATTACTTTTACTTACGCAGGTGATGTCTGGATAGTTCCTAAAGAAGGCGGCACTGCAAATAAACTAACCTCTGCAAAAGGAGCGGAAGTGTTTGCAAGATTTTCGCCTGATGGAAAACAAATTGCCTTCAGCGGAAATTATAACGGTAATGTTGATGTTTATGTAATGCCTTCAATGGGTGGGTTACCAACAAGATTAACATACCATGGAATGACCGACAGATTAGTTGATTGGTATCCGGATGGTAACAACTTGCTTTTTGCTTCTTCACGAGAAAGCGGTAAACAAAGATTCAATCAGTTTTATAAAGTATCAAAATCCGGTGGATTGCCGGAAAAACTTCCTTTGCCTTATGGCGAATTTGGCGTTATTTCCCCAGACGGAAAACAAATTGCGTACACTCCAATCAGTGCAGCATTCAGAACATGGAAAAGATATCGCGGCGGAATGGCTGCGGATATTTTTATTTTTAATCTTGAGAGCAAAGCCTCAGAAAACATTACAAATAATGTAGCTGGCGATGAACTGCCTATGTGGACTGAAAACAAAATATATTTTCTATCTGATCGTGGTGATAATAAAAGAAACAATATCTGGTGCTACGATCTTTCCACAAAACAAACAAAACAGGTAACAAGCTTTGATAAGTTTGATATTCGCTTTCCTTCAATCGGAAACAATGAAATTGTATTTGAAGCGGGTGGTTTGCTTTATCTGCTCGATCTTACAACTGAAAAATATCGTGATGTAAAGATTAGTGTTGTAACGGATGAATCAACATTGATGGCAAGAAATGAAAATGTTGAAAAGCTGATTCAGAATTTTTCAATATCATATAATGGCAACAGAACACTTATTGAAGCAAGAGGTGAAATATTTTCAGTTCCAACAGAAAATGGTCCTGTTATAAATCTTACACAATCATCGGGTGTTGCAGAAAGATATCCGGCATATTCTCCAAACGGAAAATATGCAGCATACTTCAGCGATCGATCCGGAGAATATGAACTGACAATTCGTGATTTAGAAAAACCATCTGAAGAAAAAACATTAACATCGTTTGATGAGGGTTATAGATATAAATTATTTTGGTCACCAAACAGTAAAGCGCTTGTATTTATTGATCAGACAATGACGGTTAATGTTTATGATTTAGATAAAAACAGTACTGTTAAAGTTGATCAGCAGTTGTGGTTGTATGAAGGAGATCTGCAAAACTTTTCAGTAAGCTGGTCCTCTGACAGTAGATATATTGCCTATGTAAAAGATCTTGAAAGCAGCACAACTGCTATTGCAATCTTCGACACCAAAGACCAAAAAATTCATCAGGTTACATCCGGATATTACAAAGATTCAAAACCAGTTTTTGATCCTGCCGGTAAATATTTATACTTCTTAACCAATAGAAGCTTTAAACCTGTTTACGGTGATTTTGAAGGAACGTGGACATATCCAAATTCAACTCAAATTGCTGTAGTAACCTTGACTAAGGATATACCTTCTCCATTGGCTCCTAAAAATGATTCGAGTGTGGTTAAAAAAGATGACGTAAAAAAGGACGATGAGAAGAAAGACGAAAAAAAGGAAGAGAAAAAAGATGAGCCTAAAATCAAAGAAGTAAAAATTGATTTTGATGGATTTGAGCAGCGCGTCGTAATTCTTCCGCCTGCTGCTGGCAACTATGCTAACCTTGCGGCAGTTACCGGAAAAGTAATTTATCATCGTGCACCAAATAGCGGCTCTGCTGACAAAAAGAAATCTGTTGTTTACTTTGATTTAGATAAGAGAGAAGAAAAAACAATCGTTGATGATGCTGATGTATTTCAAGTTTCTGCTGATGAAAAAAAGATTTTAGTTGCAAAGCAAAATTCGTTTTCTGTCGTTGATATTGCACCAGATCAAAAGATGGATAAAAAACTTCCCACAAATCAACTTGAAATGACTGTTATTCCTCGTGAAGAGTGGAAACAAATCTTTACAGATGTTTGGAGATTGCAGCGCGATTTCTTCTATGATAAAAACATGCACGGTGTTGACTGGAATGCAATGAAAAAACAATACGGGGATCTTATTGATAACGCAGTAACCCGTAGTGATGTAAACTTTATAATTGGAGAATTAATTTCTGAATTGAATGCTTCTCATACTTATCGCGGCGGTGGTGATGATGAAACTCCATTGCAAAGACAGGTTGGTTATCTTGGTGTTGATTGGGAATTAGACAATGGCGCTTATAAAATTAGACGAATAGTTAATGGAGCAGTTTGGGATACTGAGGTTAGATCTCCGCTTCTTGCTTCCGGAATAAAGGTTAAAGAAGGTAATTATGTTCTGGCTGTAAATGGTATTTCGATTGATATAACAAAAGATCCGTGGTCAGCCTTTGAGGGGCTTGCAGATAAAACAATTGAGCTTACCATTAATGACAAGCCTTCATTAGATGGAGCCTGGAATATTATTGTTAAAACAATGAGCGATGAGACAAGATTAAGAAATCTTGAATGGATTGAATCTAACAGAAAAAGAGTTGATGAAGCAACAGGTGGAAAAATCGGATATGTTTATGTTCCAAGTACAGGTACTGATGGACAGGATGAACTTGTTAGACAATTTACTGCACAGTTTTCTAAAGAAGGATTAATCATCGATGAAAGATTTAACAATGGCGGACAAATTCCTGATCGCTTTGTAGAATTATTAAATAGAAAACCTCTGGCCTTTTGGGCAGTGCGAGATGGGAAAAATTGGCAATGGCCGCCTGTCGCTAATTTTGGTCCAAAAGTAATGCTTATAAATGGTTGGAGCGGATCCGGTGGCGATGCGTTTCCAGATTATTTCCGTAAAGCAGGAATTGGTCCGTTAATTGGCTCGAGAACGTGGGGAGGATTAATTGGAATTACTGGCGCACCAGCATTGATTGATGGTGGAAATATTACCGTTCCAACTTTTAGAATGTACGATCCGGATGGCAAATGGTTTAAAGAAGGACACGGCGTTGATCCGGACATTGAAGTACCTGAAGATCCAACAACATTATCTAAGGGTGTTGATGTGCAGCTTGAAAAAGCAATTGAAGAGGTGATGCGATTACACAAATTAAATCCACCTGTAAATCCAAAACAACCACCATACGAAAAGAGATAAATATATTTATTTTGTCATTCCGGGCTCGAGCCGGAATCTATCTTTTTTCTAATTGAACTATTAAAAGGCGATCAAAAACGGTCGCCTTTTTTCATAATGTGTTATCATTCATTTTATTATCTTGCAAACAAAAATCAATCGGAATATTTAAATGATCAAAAGATTCTTAAGCATATTTGCACTATTTCTTTTTCTTGGTCTTTCAGGAGTCTCTCAGACAGTAACTGTCAAAATTATTGAGACTTCAGATGTTCACGGCGCAATTTTTCCTTTCAATCTAAAAGAAAATAAAGAAACAAACTCATCACTTGCCCGAGTTATGACTTATCTAAAGGAACAGCGTGCCGATACTAATCAAATTGTTTTTCTGTTGGATAATGGAGATATTCTTCAGGGTGATCCGGTTGTTTACTATTATAATTTTGAAAAGACAGATACGATTCATCTTTATGCTGATGTAATGAATTATATGAAATATGATGCGGGCACCGTTGGTAATCATGACATTGAAACAGGGCATGATGTTTATGATAAGTTTAATGGTGAATTAAACTTTCCCTGGCTTGCTGCCAATGCAATAAACACAGAAACAAATCAGCCATACT
>Ga0172373_10003198_pt1 | contig 24247 bp, 15 predicted proteins | sample Lak10m_2_FD_114546 | JGI IMG/M metagenome (GOLD analysis project Ga0172373, IMG submission 114546) | Freshwater microbial communities from Kabuno Bay, South-Kivu, Congo - kab_092012_10m | ecosystem: Environmental > Aquatic > Freshwater > Lake | place: Democratic Republic of the Congo...
ACGAAATGGAACAATCACATTGCGATTTTATCGGGGGATGTTTTATTTGTAAAAGCATACGAATCGTTAGCAAAATGTGACGTAAAATACCTTCCAGAACTACTAAATCTATTTAACAAAACGGCTACTGAAGTTTGTGAAGGACAGCAAATGGACATGGACTTTGAGTCTCGAGAATCCGTATCAGAAGAGGAGTACATTGAAATGATTCGCTTAAAAACGAGTGTTTTATTGGGATGTGCTATCAAATTTGGTGGTATCGTTTCAGACTTAGACGCAAAGATGCAAAAAGCATTGTACGATTTTGGCCAATACATAGGCATAGCTTTTCAGATTAAAGATGATTTACTAGATCTTTATGGAGAATCAGAAAAGATTGGAAAACAAATTGGTGGAGATGTCTTGAGTGATAAAAAAACTTTGTTAAATATCAAGGCTAGAGAGTTAGGATGCGACATGACTCAGCTTTCCTCGATTATTGAGCCTAATGAACGCGTTCGTTCGGCTCAACAAATTTTTAAAGATTTTGGAGCAAAAGAGGCTGCCGAGAAAAAAATGGAGGCCTACTATAACGATGCAATTAGAAGCCTTGAAGCACTTCCGGAAATACAAAAAGATATGTATAAATCGTTTGCCACCTATTTAATTGAAAGAGCTTCATAAATTGTTCGTTTAATATTTCACTATTTATCTAAAACATTAGAATTTATGATTTGTTTTTACAAATTTTATCACTAAATTCGCTCTCTAAAAATTTAATTAACATGAAAAAGATTTACGTATGCTTAATTGGATTATTTGCAGTAGGTGCGGTAAACGCTCAGAAAAGCGCAACTGTATTGGATAGCAAAAAAAATCCATTCATTCAACAAAAAGCCCCTAAGGGCAAATTTGATCAACTTAAAGGTGTAACCATTTGGTCAAATGATTTCTCAAATGCAGCTGATTGGGCAACTGATACTGACGCGGCGGGAACACCTCCTCACACAGCAGGCGAATGGTCAATTGTTACCGATTTAAATGCGGCACCTGTAGGGGCATTGAATCCAGCAGGTCATACAACAGCAGCTAACGGATATGCAATTATTGATTCTGATGCTGCAGGATCAACATCAAGCCAAAATGCTATTATCTACACGGCAGCACCTATTGATTTGTCAGCTAATCCTCAAGTTGTAATGACGTTTCAACAAACGCACAGACGTTATGCGGAGTCAACGTATGTTATTTACAGTTTAGATGGTGGTGCTACATGGGGAGAAGTAGAAGTTAACGCAACTCAAACTGTAAATACAAATACCACAAACCCAGCACAGGTACAAGTTGATTTGTCTTCTGCAATTGGTGGACAAGCTGCCGTTCACATCGGTTTCAAGTATACAGGTCAATATGACTGGTTTTGGGCTGTTGATGATGTGAAATTAATGACACCAGATGATTACGATTTAGCTATCGTTGGTGCATACTGGGGTTCAACAGGTTTCTGGGGAGCACGCTTACCGTACTACGAAATTCCTTTGGCGCAAATTGCTCCAATCGATTTTTCTGGAATTGTTTCAAATTTAGGAGCAATAACACAAAATGATGTTGTATTTACTGCGGCGTTAACGAGCGGTGCATACACAGGAACTTCTGCACCGGGTATTTTAGCTAATGGAGCAACGGACACATTGGATGCAACAACTCAATTAACTCCTCCTGCAACAGTTGCAAATCATGTGGTGAATTTATCTGTTTCTTCTTCAGCTACAGATGCTGCTCCTGCTAACAATGCTATCACAAACGCAGCTACAATCTCTGTTAACAATACAATTTATGCAAGAGACTTGGGAACTGTAGCTTCTGGTTCTTATAACCAAGGTCAAGGTTTTGAGGTAGGTAACATTTTCGATATGTATGCATCTGCTGATTTATCTACCATCGATTTATTCGTAAATGCTGCGGCTGTAGCAGGTGCGGAAATTTATGTGAAATTATATTCTATCGATGCTGCTACTGGTGAATTCGTTTTTGTTGATGAATCTTCGCCATACACATTAACTGCTGCAAACTTAGGTCAAACAGTTTCATTGCCTTTGAGTGCTCCAGTTACACTTAATGCTAACGAATCTTATTTAGTAGTTGCTGGTTCAAATGGTGACGGTGGTGCTTCTAATGACTTAGTCGTTGGAACTGCAGGAGTTTCTGAAGCTCAAACTTCTTTCTATTTAGACCTTACAGATAATACATGGTATTATACAACTTCAACTCCAATGGTTAGAATGAACTTCTCTCCGGCAAATGTTGAAGAGGTTAATTCAGTTAATCTATCGGTTTATCCTAACCCAGCTTCTGATGTAATTACAGTTTCTTCAACTTTAACTGAAGGAACAATTACTGTAACAGATGTTGCAGGAAAATTAGTAAAATCTACTGAATTGAATGGCTTATCTACAACAATCAATACAACAGGTTTGAATAACGGAGTTTATTATGTAACTGTTTCTAACGGTTCAGCTACATCAACTGAAAAAGTTGTTGTTAAAAAATAAATTTCTAAGAAATAGTACAAAAGGGTCGGTAATTCCGACCCTTTTTTTTTATATTTGAGTAATTCTAAACTAAAAACAACCATGAAAAAAAATTACTTTTTACTTTTATTTGGAGTAGGATTGTATGGAGTCGTATTTTCACAGATGACCCCCGCGATTTATTCACCAAAAGATAAATATGCTTCTTTTGAAACGAAAATTAAGCAAACAAAACCAACGTTTCCTAAAGGTGTAGTTATTTGGTCCAATGATTTTTCTAACGGAAATGATTGGACTTATGACAATACATCTGTTCCTTTCCTTGACTGGACAATTACTAACAATGCCGACACAATTCCAGTAACGACTTTGAGTCCAGCTGTTTTTACAAGTGTGAATAACGGTTTTGCATTCATCGATTCAGATGCTCAAGGAGAAAGTGGAGTTCAGAATTCCAATATGACCTATTCTGGCACCATCGATTGTTCTGCATATTCGAATGTGAGCATTGTTTTTGAACAGTCATACAGAACGTATCTGGATACACGAATTATTCGAATTAGTAATGACGGAGGGACTACTTGGACTGATTTTGTGGTTACAGATGGTTCAGAGCCAACTGCTCAGAATTCACCAAATCCGGATGTTTATTCTATCAATATTTCGTCGGTAGCAGGTGGTCAAGCTAATGTTAAAGTACAGATCAATTACCAAGGAAACTGGGGTTGGTATTGGGCGATAGATGATATGAAGATAATTGAAACAGATCAGTATGATTTAAAATTACAGACAACATCTTTTGGTACAGACGGGGCTTTTGGAGCACGATTAGCATATTTTCAAGTTCCAAATGCGCAAGTAGCTCCAATCAATTTTGGTGGCGTTTTGAAAAATATTGGCGTTCAGGATTTAACAGATGCAGGATTTACGGCTACCATAAATGGTACTTATTCAGGAAATGGCGGACCTATCAATTTAGCCGCCGCTACTACAGATACTGTTTGGTGTTCCAATACATTTACACCTGCTTCTTCGAATGCTAATTATTCAGTAGCGGTAGGAGCAACTACAGCGCAAACAGAACCAGATGTTTCAAATAACACCTTACCAAATATTAATATCTCAGTAAATGACTATGTTTATGCTCGAGATAATGGTCAAATACTTGGTGGTATTAGCAATTCCGGTCAAGGATATGAAGTAGGACACATTTTTGATATGTTTCAATCGGCAACAATTTATGGAATCGATGCTGTTATAAATGCCTCGTCAGAACCTGGTGCAGAAATATTTGTAAAGTTGTATTCAATTGATCCTGCAACGGGTGATTTTATTTTTGAAGATGAATCTGCGCCGTATATTGTTACACCTGCAGATTTGGGTCAAAAAATTAGTCTTCCTTTATCAAATCCAGTATTGTTAAATGCAAATGAAGCATACCTTGCTATGGTAGGGTCTTATGGTGATGGCGGCACAACCAATGACTTGGTAACTGCTTCTTCTGGATCTGCGACCCCTCAGACAACTTTTTATTATGATTATACAGACCAAACATGGTATTATACAACTTCGAACGTAATGGTACGTATGAATTTTGATCCTTCACTTGCCAATATTGATGAAGTTCAAGACTTAAGTTTTTCAATGTATCCAAATCCAACTAAGGATGTCATTAATGTGCTTTCAACATTTTCGGAAGGAAATCTTGCAATTATTGATATGACAGGAAAATTATTAATCGCACAAAACATAACAAGTACATTGAATTCGATCGATGCTAGTGAATTGAAGGATGGGGTCTATTATTTGACTATGTCAAATGGAGATAAGACTACAACGAAAAAATTAGTGATTCAAAAATAACGAATCTTGTATATTTCAATAAAAGGCTTCCATTGGGAGCCTTTTTTATTGCTTACCATTTTTTATTTCTTCAACAATTTCTGGATTGAGTAGGGTAGAGATATCTCCAAAGTTAGAGAAATCACCTTCTGCTATTTTTCGAAGAATACGTCGCATGATTTTTCCAGATCTTGTTTTAGGCAACCCACTCGTGAATTGAATTTTATCCAATTTAGCGATAGGACCAATGGCATCCGCGATGTATTGATTAATTTCTTTCTTCAATTCTACCTCGTTAGAATTTTCGTTTTTTAGTGTAACGAATCCATATAACGCATTTCCCTTAATGTCATGCGGAAATCCTACAATTGCTGACTCGGCAACTAAGGGATGTTCGTTAATCGCATCTTCAATTGGAGCGGTACCTAAATTGTGACCAGAAACAATGATTACATCATCTACACGCCCAGTGATTCTATAATTACCATTTTCATCTCTAAGAGCACCATCACCTGTAAAATAATAGCCAGGGTACGCAGAAAAATAGGTGTCAATATACCGTTGGTGATCGCCATAGATGGTTCGTGCAATTGAGGGCCAAGCTCTTTTGATACATAAGTTTCCCGTTCCACTATTATCTTCAATTTCCTTTTTGTGTTCATCCAATAACACCGGTTGGATACCAGGAAGCGGTCTTGTTGCGAAGGTTGGTATGAGTTCGGTAATATTAGGTAGAGGAGAAATCAGAATTCCACCAGTTTCTGTTTGCCACCACGTATCAACGATTGGGCATTTTTTCTTTCCAATATGTTCGTTGTACCATTGCCAAGCCTCTTCGTTAATCGGTTCACCAACCGATCCAATTACCTTTAAAGAATTCATTCTATATTTTGTGACAAAATCTAGAGATTCTTTCGCCAAGGACCGAATGGCAGTGGGGGCGGTATAAAACTGCGTAACCTTATGCTTGTCTATTACATTCCAAAATCTTCCAGCATCTGGAAAGGTAGGAATTCCCTCAAAAAGTACGCTTGTGGCACCGTTCAATAAAGGTCCGTAAACAATATAGGAATGTCCGGTAATCCATCCAATATCTGCAGTACACCAATAGATATCTCCAGTTTCGTATGCAAAAACATTTTTAAAGGTATATCCTGTATAAACCATGTAACCACCAGTTGTATGTAACATTCCTTTTGGTTTTCCTGTTGATCCTGAGGTGTAAAGAATAAACAATGGGTCCTCGGCATCCATCCAGGTGATCTCGCAATTTATAGAAAGTTTGGGTATGACATCTTGAACATCAATGTCTTTTGATCCGAGTTCAATTGTTTCGCCCGTTCTTCGCACAATTAAGGATTTTACTATACTCGGACAGGTTTGGATGGCTTCATCCGCAATAGCTTTTAAATTTACCGATTTAGCCCCTCTAAAACTTCCGTCTGCGGTAATAATTATTTTGGCTTCACAGTCTTGAATTCTTGCCGCTAATGACTGCGATGAAAATCCTGCAAAAACTACAGAATGCACTGCGCCAATTCTCGCACAGGCTAAAACAGCATATACTAATTCAGGAATCATTGGCAGGTAGATGCATACACGATCTCCTTTTTTAACGTCAAATTGTTTTAACAAATTCGCATACCGACAAACTTCTTCATGTAACTTTTGGTAAGAAATCATTGTGCAAGATTCTTCCGGATTATTTGGTTCAAAAATGTATGCAATTTCGTTACTTCTTTCTTTTAGGTGTCTATCCACCGCGTTAAAACAAATATTCGTTTTTCCTCCTTCAAACCATGAGAAATTTGCAGTTTTCATGTTGCATTGTTGAACACTGTTCCATTCGGTTTCCCAATGATAATATGCAGCAATTTCCGCCCAAAAATCGTCCGATTGGACAATAGATTTCGAATAAGCAGTATCGTAATCAGCTTTATTTAATAACCTAAAATTCATAGTCTAAATTTAAGAAAATTAGTATTTGTAGGTGCAAATGAATAAATTTACTTAAAAGTTTGAAAAATGAAATGGCCTGAATTGATTTCTAAATACTTTCCTGACATTTGGCAATATTTAGTCATCATTTTTATTTTCATTCTTGCAGCAATTTTTATCTTATGAAATATTTTTTTGCCAGTTTATTTTTTTGTGGATATACTTTCATTTTCAGTCAATTAAATATTGATTCTTTATCTCACATTAACTATCAAGCTCTTCATGGGGCCAATCTAAATGATGTTTGGGGATACGTGGATGAACTAGGAAATGAATACGCTATTGTTGGTACTTCTAAAGGAACTTCTATCGTAAATGTCACAAATCCAACTAGTCCAGTTGAAGTATTTTGGTTACCTGGTTCTGAATCAATTTGGAGAGATCCATGTGTTTATGGGGATTATGCTTTTGTTACTACGGAAGCGGAAGATGGACTAACCATTATCGACATGTCGCCACTTCCTCAAAGCAATGTGTTGTCACATACTATTTACACAGGTCCTATTGGAAATACATGGCAATCAGCGCATACTTGTTTTGTGGATGCAAGTGGATATGCCTATATTTTCGGTGCAAATCGCGGTAGTGGCGGTGTAATTATGCTAGATGTTCACTCGGACCCTATGAATCCAGTTGAAGTTGGAACATTCGACAATTGGTATGTTCACGATGGGTTTGCTCGCAACGATACCTTGTTTGCTGCACATATTTACGATGGATTCTTCAGTATTGTAGATGTTTCCAATAAAGCATTACCTGTATTGTTAGGAACTAGAACTACTCCTGGATTTTTTACACACAACCTTTGGCCTTCAGCTAATGGTCAATTTGTCTATACCACAGATGAGATTTCAGGTGCATATATTGCATCTTACGATATTACAAATCCATCTCAAATAGTTGAGGTAGATAAAACAAGAAATTCTCCCGGTACAGGAGTAGTTCCACACAATGTTCATGTTAAAGGTGATTACTTAGTTACTAGTTATTATTCTGATGGTATCGTGATACATGATGCTTCACATCCTAATAACCTTGTTAAAGTTGGACAATACGATACGTATCCAACACAAACTCCTGGTTTTGATGGGTGTTGGGGTGTTTATCCATTTCTGCCTTCAGGAACTATCTTGGCAGCAGATATAACGCAGGGGCTTTTTATTTTAGGTCCGACGTATGAAAAAGCTTCATATTTGGATGGATTCGTAACGGATTCACAAACAGGTCAACCCCTTTCAGGAGTCGAAGTTCAATTAACAGGAAATGATCAAGTTGAAATCACTCCCGTTAACGGTTACTATGCGACAGGAATTCTAGGAACAGGTTTGTACACGGTTACGTTTTCTAAAGTCGGTTATTATCCAAAAACTGAGTCGGTTGATTTAATTCAAGGTGAGGTGTATACATTACCTGTACAATTAGATCCAATTCCACCTTTCCCCCTCAATATTGAAGTATACGACGTGCAGACAGGAGCTCCGATAAGCAATGCAAAAATAAAACTATATCATCCTTTGATAACACATGAAGGAATCACGAATGGTATCGGTCAAGAAACATTTACACTCTATTATCCTTACCAATACCGAATAGCAGTTGGAAAATGGGGATACAAGGGGGCATGTAATTATGTAAATATTGATGAGACAACCAATACTCTAACATTTAACTTGGAGCAAGGATTTTATGATGATTTTGAATTTGATTTCGGTTGGACCGTTACTGGAAATGCCGTAACCGGTTCTTGGGTGAGAGAGAAGCCATTTCCTACATCTAATACTGTTATTGGGTATGATGCAGATTTTGATTGTGGAGAGATAGCCTATGTTACAGGAAATATCGATAATTATTATAATCCAGATTTAGACGATGTCGACAATGGTTTTACACAGTTACAATCCCCTCAATTTCATGTGAATGGTATGTCATCTCCACACATAAATTTTGCACTTGCCTATTATTGCTTCTATGGTCCGGGACAAGTAGACGATACCTTAACGGTTTTTCTTTCTAACGGTTCTCAACAAGTAAAAATTGATCAAGTTATCCCTCCTCAACAATTTATGAGTTGGTCATACAGAAGCATTCCAATTCCGGCAGGATTTACCGTAAACAACACCTTGCAATTAAAGATAGTAGCTTCTGACTATTCGCCCAATGTAAACGTAACTGAAGCCATGTTTGATTGGTTTTATGTCACGGATTACGATGCCACAGGTCTTGAAGACTTTAGCAAACAATTGCGTTTTTACCCAAATCCAGTTGAGGATATTCTAACCATAGAAAATCTTGATTCTGAATTCCCTATTGAAATTGTGAACACGATTGGTCAAAAAGTATGGCAAGGAAAAGTTAGTGATCCCGTTGAACAAATAAATTGCGGTTTGCTTCAGCCGGGTGTTTATACGCTCAAAAATGGTTCGAATTTGTTTAAATTTATGAAGTTGTAATTAAATACGAGAAACTCTCGAACCTAATATGTAATTTCGTCGTACAAAATAATCATGTCGCCTCAAATTTCGATTGTTGTACCACTCTTAAATGAATCCGAATCTTTGCCAGAATTGCACGATTGGATTGTTCGAGTTATGCATGAGAATCAATTTTCTTATGAAATTTTATTTGTTGACGATGGCAGTAAAGATGATTCTTGGAAAACGATTGAAGCTATTGGAAAACAAAATCCAGCAGTTAGAGGAATAAAATTTCAGCGTAATTATGGGAAATCTGCTGCTCTTCAAAAAGGTTTTGAGGCTGCTTTAGGTGAGGTCGTGATTACCATGGATGCTGATTTACAAGATTCTCCGGATGAGATCCCCGAGCTGTATCGCATGATAAGCGAACAAGATTACGACGTTGTATCTGGATGGAAGAAAAAACGACATGATCCTCTTTCAAAAACGATTCCTACAAAGCTATATAATTGGGCAGCTCGAAGAATTACCGGTATTCATCTTCACGATTTTAATTGTGGATTGAAAGCTTACAAACTTGCGGTCATAAAAAGTATCGAATTGTATGGAGATATGCATCGTTATGTTCCTGCGCTAGCAAAATATGCGGGTTTTTCGAAAATAGGAGAGAAGGTGGTTCAACACCAAGCTAGAAAATACGGCACTACTAAATTTGGATTAAATCGTTTCTTAAACGGCCCATTAGATTTGATGACCGTTGCTTTCATGGGTAAATTTGGAAAGAAGCCCATGCATTTCTTTGGAGCCCTTGGAGTTCTTATGTTTTTGATAGGGTTCTCGCTAACTTTCTATTTAGGTATTGATAAATTGTTTATCAATAAATCAGCAAAATTACTAGCAGATCGTACAGAGTTTTTTTTAGCGATTACTTCCATGATTATTGGAGTTCAGTTCTTTTTAGCTGGATTTTTAGCTGAGTTAATTGGACGTAATTCAAGCACTCGGAATCATTACATCGTCGAAAAGGAAATATGAAGCTTTGGGAGGTTGACAGGTCATGGACTCTATTTCTTGACCGAGATGGCGTTATAAACAAACGAAAATTTGGCGGATATATTACCTCTCAGAGCGAATTTAGTTTTCAAAAAGGAGTGTTAGAAGCATTTTCCATTTTTAATAAAACCTTTGGTAAAATAATAGTGGTAACGAATCAACAATGTATCGCTAAAGGAATTCTATCAACGTCTGAATTAGATGTTATTCATAAGTATATGCTCATGCATATAGAATCTTGTGGAGGTAGAGTTGATCGTATTTACAGTGCTCATGAAATCAAAGGAGAACCACCGTTTCATAGAAAACCATATCCGGCAATGGCAATGTTCGCTAAGGAGGAATTCCCTTCAATTGACTTTAGTAAATCCATTATGGTGGGTGATACAGATAGTGATATTGAATTTGGCAAGAATCTTGGAATGAAGACAGTATTGGTTTTATCGAAAGAAGTAACCAATTCAACTCCTGACATTAGCATTAAAAATTTAAGTGAATTATGCGCATACTTTTAATCTTATTTCTTATTCCGTTTATAACTTCTGCTCAACTCAATTTAGTTGATAAGAATGGGAAAAAGCAAGGTGCTTGGAAAAAGTTGTATCCAGATGGAAAAACACTGCAATATGAAGGTCAATTTAAAGATGACAAACCTGTAGGAAAGTTTACTTATTATTCTCCATCAGGAAAGCTGAATGCCGAAATTCAACATATAACTTCTGAAAAGTCAAAGGCCGTTTTTTACCACGACAATGGCCAAATAATGTCAGAAGGAATGTTCCGAAATAAATTAAAAGATTCCTTGTGGTATAATTACACAAAATTCGGAGAATTGAGCTCAATAGAGCCTTTCAAACTAAATAAATTGAACGGAATTAAACTCATTTTTTATTTAGAAGGACAGCAGGATAATAAACCTAAAATATTGAGGAAAGAAAGTTACAAGGATAGTTTACTTAATGGAACTTATGAAGCATTTTTCACGGATGGTAAATTAAAACAGAAAGGCAATTACTCCGCTGGAGTACCTTCCGGAACATGGGAAGATTACTCTGTTAAGGGAAAGGTATTGAAACGATTTGCATATAAGAATGGCGTATTACATGGATGGGTTTATCAATTTGATGACAAAGGAGTAGAAATAAACAAAAGATTTTTCAAAAACGGTTTATTGTTGAAAGAGAAAGAATTGGAAATCTACTTAAAAGAATGTGAACAAAAAGGCCTTGACCCAGAAAATTAGTTTACGTATATTTGTTTATGCGATTGCTTGGACTATTTATTTTGGCTTCTTTAATTTCTTGTAAAAAGCAAGACAATCAACAAAATTCCTTTATTAAAGTAGATGATTATGCAGGACTGAATAAAGGTAGATTTATAATCTATGATGCGTTGGAAATCCAACATACACCTGCAAGTTCGACAACTGTATTTTCAGACACTTCTCGATATGAGTTAAAGGTTTTGATTGAAGATACGATACACGATAATTTAGGACGAGTGGCTTGGAAGTACAATCGATATAAGCGATTTAATGCCCAAGAAGCTTGGACGCTTAGTGATGTATGGACAACAATTGTTGATGGAAATAACAATGAATTGGTTGAAGAAAACCAACGGATTATCAAATTGAAATCTCCGATTAAAGCCTCTACCGAGTGGAATGCAAATGTTTTCAATAACATCGGGGAGTCTATATTTTCTTATTCCAATATCAATGATCCATTTGTTTTTAATAACCTGAATTTTGACAGTACCGTTACCGTTGTTCAGGCCGATGAGCGTAATTTGATAAAGTACGAGAAAAAAATAGAGGTGTATGCAAAAGGAATTGGTATGATATACAAATACTTCAAAGAGCTCAGTATCGCAAATTTTGATACCCTTAATATAAAAAATGGTAAAGAGCTATACCTTTACCCAAAATCTTTTGGCTTTCAATAATTGAAAAATCGAAAACTTGTTTTTTTTTCTGCATTAACTCCGTATAGAGGGGGAATTGCTCAGTTTAGTGAACGGCTATTAAAAGAACTTGTCAATTCTTATGATGTAATTCCTTTTACTTTTAAGTCGCAATATCCGAATTGGTTATTTCCTGGAAAAACGCAATTTACAACGAACGCATCGGGTAATCTATTCAGTAAAAGAATAGTTTCAACCTTTAATCCCTTTTCGTATTTTACTTCACTCAAGAAAATAAAAAATGAAAATCCGGATATTTTAGTGATAAATTATTGGATGACATTTATGGCTCCAATGTATGTTTTTTGGGCGAAACATTTGCCTGAAAGAACGCTAAGAGTTGCTGTTGTGCATAATTTTATTCCGCATGAAAGTCGTTTTTTTGATCGAATATTTAATAATTGGTTTGTAAATAATTTTGATCTTTTTATTGCACTTTCCGCTAAAGTTGAGCAAGATATACTTGCAGCGAATCCAAAGGCAAGAGTTTTGCATTTACCCCATCCTTCGTATGATCATTTTCACAACCCGATAGAAACATCAAATGCCAGGAGAGCACTTAAGATTCACGAAGAAAAACACACCCTATTATTTTTTGGAATTATAAGAGATTACAAGGGATTAGATATTTTAATTCGAGCATTTTCTTCTCTTCCTTCAACATTTCAACTTGTGATTGCGGGAGAAGTATACGGAAATGATGAAGAATATAAATTTCTTATAAGTCAATCCAAAAATCAACAAATATTTTTATTTAATGAATTCATTTCTGATGATAAAGTGCATCTTTTCTTTTCATCGGCTGATTTATGTGTATTGCCTTATCGTTCTGGAACACAGAGTGGTGTAAAAGCAATTGCAGACCGAATGTTGGTCCCTTGTTTAATTTCTAATGTCGGAGGGATAGCTGAAAAATTAGAAAATAACAAAGATGGTTACATTTTAGAAGAATTGAATCCTAGTGCACTCGCTGATAAAATAATTGAATTATTTGAAGGAAATTCGTTGCAGAAAGTGAAAGAAACGCTTCTTTTGAAAGAAAAAAAACTAGAATCTTCATGGCACTTTTTTGAAGAAAAGATGAAGGCAAAAATTGAAGAAATTTCGTCTCTCGGTTTTCAAGAGTAAAGTCTTAATTTATTGACAATTTATTTGGCTTTGAAGGAAGTAAATTCTATATTTGCACCCTTGAATTTTAACATAAGAAAAAGACTATGAAGTTGAAAGGATTTTTTTGGGCGTTGACGATAACATTGGTTGCGGTGTGTATTTATCAACTATCATTTACATGGGTTGCGGTAAATATTGAAAACGATGCAGCGAAAGAGGCAGAGGTAAAAGCCAAAGAACTACAAAAGAAAGCAAAGCAAACAGGAGACAGTGCCTTACTTCCGAACGGGGTTTATGCGCATTTTAATCAACCTGACGGGATGGATATTGCGAAGGCAGCTTTTGTAAATGAAATCCTTAAAAATAAGTCTAAAGAAGAAGTATTTCTAGGAACTGAGTTTGCTGCTGTAAAAAGAAGAGCATTAGCTTTTGGTCTTGACCTTGTGGGCGGAATGAGCGTAACTATGGAGGTGTCCGTTCCCGAATTGATTCGATCCAATGTAGCCAATCAACGAAATATTGATTTCATTAAATCTTTTGATCAAGCAAATAGTAGGTTGATGAACGGAGAGGAGAATTTCCTAGACATTTTTGTGGACGAATACAAGAAAACAAGTAATGGTAAGCCACTTAATAAACTTTTTGCAGGATCTAAATTCAAAGGAAAAAAGGATGATGAAATTGTAGCCTATTTTCAAGATGTAATTGATAATTCTATTGACCGAGTTGAAATGGTACTTGAAAAACGTATCAATCAGTTTGGTGTTGCTCAACCGAATATTCAAAAAGATGCACAAAATAATAGAATTTACATTGAATTACCTGGTGTGCAAGATGAAGCGACAGTGGCAGAAAAATTAAAATCAACTGCTAATCTTGAATTCTACGCTTTGTATGCCAAACCAGACTTAGGAAAGCAATTTGAAGAGGCAGACCGAGTTTCGCGACAAAAAGAAAAATCACTTGCTGAATTAGAAAAAGAAGATACCTTGAACCTAGATAAAGCCAAGGGTGCTGGTAAAGGTTTGTTCGACTATTTGAAGATTGAAAATATGGGTGGGCCGATCGGTTACGTCGCTCAGAAAGATAAATATGTGGTGGAAACCTTATTAAAAAGAAATGATGTTTCGCGATCTTTCTCATCAGATATGAAGCTAATGTGGTCTGCCAAGCCAGAAAAAATTGGCGATATGGGAAAAGAAGGTTTTTTCTTGTATGCGGTTGAAGTTCCAAAAGATAGAGAAGCAGAGGTTAGTGGGAAGGATGTTGATAAGGCTTCTCAAGGCTATGATCCTCAGACAGGGAAAATCACTGTTGACCTTGAAATGACAGATGAAGGTGCGGTTAATTGGTCCAAAATGACCAAAAAGAACATTGGAAAACCTGTTGCTATTTCAATGGACAACGTGGTATATAGTGCCCCAGTGGTGAACGAAGTTTTAAGTAAGAAATCTCAAATTTCTGGAAACTTTTCATTCGAAGAAGCTAAAGATTTAGCAGGACTGCTTAACGGAGGTTCATTACCCGTTCCGTGTATAATTGTTGAAAAAACAAAGGTCGGACCTACTATTGGAGAAGAGAATACACGTGCAGGATTAATTTCATTTGGTATAGCACTATTGGTGGTATTTGTTTACATGTATTTTTATTACGGTAAGGCAGGAATTGTTGCAGATATTGCCCTTTTTGCAAACATGCTGTTCATTTTCGGAGCTCTTGCTTCTTTCGGAGCTGTGTTAACGTTAGCAGGGATAGCAGGTATCGTTCTTACCATTGGTATGGCAGTAGATGCTAATGTACTTATTTTCGAACGGGTGCGCGAAGAACTTGCCAATGGAAAAGATCAAGAATCTGCATTGAACACAGGTTTTAGCAAAGCACTATCGTCTATTATCGATGCCAATGTTACTACCTTGTTAACGGCAATCGTATTAAAGATTTTTGGAACTGGACCAATAGAATCATTTGCAACCACTCTAATCATAGGTATTTTTTCATCCGTATTTTCAGCAGTAATCATTTCAAGATTGATTTTCACTTGGATGATGGGTAAGAAACAATCTATTTCATTTTCTTCTAAACTGACAGAGAATGCCTTCAAAAAAATTAACATCAATTTTATCGATAAAAGAAGGTTGGCCTATTTAATTTCAGGAGCACTTGTGGTTGGTTCGATTATTCTTGTTATGACAAAAGGGATCAATCAATCTGTTGAATTTTCGGGAGGTAGAACGGTACCTGTAACATTTGAAAAATCAGCTTCTGATCAAATCGAAAAAATCAAAGAAAACTTAGCATCTACAATGCCTGGAGCATCTATAGAAGTTAAAACGAAATCATCAAACAATGTAGTAGAAATTACTACAAATTATTTATTATCTGATCCTGAAGGCGAAGCAAAGGTTAATAAAGCATTAAAGGACGGTTTAGCATTGTCCGAGGGTGAATTAGGAAAGGCGAATATAGATTTCGAAAATGACCGTTATGTATCGTCGAATGTAGCAGATCAAATTAAAAGTAGTGCTGTTATTTCTATGTCGATTTCATTGGCTATCATCTTCCTTTATATATTTATTCGATTTGGTACATGGCAATATTCATTAAGTGCAATTATCGCATTGTTTCATGATGTTATGATTGTCCTAGGTATATTTTCTTTATTCAATGGAATACTACCTTTCAATATGGATATGGATCAAGCCTTGGTGGCAGCATTACTGACGGTGGTGGGGTATTCAATTAACGACACCGTGGTAGTCTTCGATAGAATTAGAGAAGATTTATCTTGGAAAAAAGATGCAGATTTCAAAGGGGAAATTAATGGAGCATTAAATTCGACCTTGTCCAGAACGTTAAATACATCGTTTACAACAATCATAGTTTTGGTTATTATATTCTTGTTTGGAGGAACGGCTATTAAAGGATTTATTTTTGCGTTACTTGTGGGAATCGTTGTGGGAACTTATTCCTCATTACTGATTGCGACACCATTATTGGTGGACTTTACCAAGAAAATCAATGTTAAGAAGTAACCTAAGGATTTTTAATTAATCGAAAGAGGTGCTGTAAGGCACCTCTTTTTTTGTTTGAATAGTTATTCCAAGACATAGTAAAGATGTCATCATATTTACTAATTAGAATATTACTAAAGTATTTTATGTCTTTGAATAGAGTTTGATCTTTATTTGATTTTACATTTTCTATTAAATCAGTATTATCTTTAAAGAGTAGAGGAGTGATTAATATTTAACATTAACTTCTTTGTAGTCAATGTTCTTGGAAGCATAAGATAAATGGACTTCATAATAATTAATATCGGGATTGTACTTTAATACAAGTATACTTATATAACCTCAGGAAATAAAAAAAGCTGCCATTGGCAGCTTTTTTAAGAGTAATTAGTCCAGTTATTCTTTAACAAATTGTTTGATTTGTGCTGAATTTAGTTGATAAACACCTAAATAATAGGTTCCAGCGGCTAAACGGCGACTCATTTCAATCGTTTGTTTTATCTCACCATTTGTAGGTTTAAGATTAAACTCTGAAACAACTTGCCCACTAATATTGAATAATTTGCAACTAACATTTTCATTGGATAAACCAGTTATATGTAATTCAAAAATCCCTTTGTTCGGATTAGGATACAAATTAATAATATTAAAAGAATCTAACTGCTCATTTCCTGCGAGCTCTTCCACCACTACTTCAATACTCGAAATACAACCATTGGCATCTTTTACATAACACGTGTAAGTTCCGGGTGCTAAATTAGAAAATAATGATCCTGAATAATAGTTTGTTCCGTTAATGCTATATGAATAGGGCGATAAACCTCCATAAGCAGACATTGTAATTGAACCCGCTGAAGTACCAGTTGGCGCGCCTATTGACACTCCAGTAGCTACTAGCAAATTGGGCTCTGTGATTGTTGTTGAAAAGGTTTGAATACATCCGTTAGCATCTTTTACTGATATGGTATAGTTTCCTGCAGAAAGATTATTTACAGTATTTTGAGGATAAAAATTTATACCATCTACACTATATTGGTAGGAAGGAGTTCCTCCCGTAGCTGTTGCCGTGATTTGTCCGTTAGCAGCTCCATTGCATGTAATCATAGTTGGAACAGCATTAACTACCATCTGAGCAGGTTGAGTTATAGTAAGAGTTGTTTGTCCCAAACAACCATTTGCATCTTTAGCGTATAAGGTATAGGTACCAGCTCCAATATTAGTGAACTGATTTGACGATTGATAACTTGTCCCATTAATTGAATAGGTGTAACTTGTTTGTCCACCTGAACCTATCACAGTTATAGTTGCATTTTGATTCCCATAGCACAAAATTGAGCTAGTTTGAGTTGCAGAGGCTACAACATTGGAAGGTGTTGAAAGCGTAAACGTTCCTGTTCCTGAGCAACCGATGTTATCTACAATTGTGTAAGAATATGTTCCAGGAGCCAAATTTGAAAATGTAGCTGAACTTTGAGGAGTTCCATTATTCAAAGAATAAGAAAACGGCGCAGTTCCTCCAGTTGCAACTAATGTCACTTGTCCAGAGTTTGTTGTACAAGTTGGTTGAGTGTTAATAGTAGAATTTACTGTAACTCCACCACCACCACCAACAGTTACTGTTAATGTTTTAGTATCATTACAAGTATTTTCATCCGGAGAGGTTCCATTTACTGTAGTGGTATTGACTGTCACTGTATTTGCCCCATTAACTAAACCTGTAACATTTATAAAAATTGTATCCAAAGAATTAGTTGTATTCAATTGAGTAGAAGTGTAGTTTACATTTGTTAATGCTCCATTTCCCACTTGCCAATTAATTACACCACTGGTAATTGCAGTAGTTCCTACATTCTGTATAATCACTCCCAATTGAGTAGATGACCCACAAATGTTTCCTGGTGTAACCTGAAAAATACCTGCAATAGTTGCGTCTTTTGCATCAGGATTCATCCTAATTGCAATATTTCTTGTTTTTGTGCCACTCGAAGAGTAAACCCCTGTATAATAAAATGTTTCTCCATCAAAATCATCAATACACATGTGATGATAGTCTCCCCATCGGGTATTACCTGTTTTTGCGGTTGTCCCTGCGATAAGAGTCGTTTCAGTCATGGTCATTGTGTTCAATGGATCGCAGGCTTTTCTACCAGTCATTTTTATTGACGGAAAATCTCCTGAAGTGTTTGACGAAGTAGAATATGCCATTATTATATTTCCCCATTTATCAATGTTTATAGCCGGCATCCAACGACTTGTTCCCGTACCAGGAGCGTAAGTGCCTTCTTGATATTTTATCCAAGTTGCAGTTGTGACGCCGGGGTTTCGTCTTAATTCTATCCAACGAACTCCTGATCTGTCTGCACCGTCTACATCAGTCGATAAACAGAGTACCATAGTTTGATGCGTATCAAAAACTCTCATTGGTGCCTTATACATTACAGTCTCTCTAAGTGGATCTAATGTATTGGTGGTACCCGGTTGTTTTATACAAGCAAAACTGGTTAGACCACATAATTTAGAATCTATCTCCGCAATTGAAATATCTTGTATTTTCGCCACTGTAGCAGTATTATTTGTCCAGTTTATGGTCATTTCCCACAACTCGATCCAATCGTTTGTGCCACTATCCGGAGTGCCATTCGTATGTGATTCATCATCTCGGTGTCTAACAAAGAGCGGTTTCATTCCCGTCGGTGCAGGATTGTCTCCTTCTAGATCAACTGGAGTTATGGATTGAAAACCAAAACCATTTAATGAATAGCCAATTGCAATTTTTATAAAGGGTGATGTTCCACCTGCCAACAATGTGGATAATTTCATAGCATACGTTGTAGGAGGTCCACCTTCATTTGTTGTAACTAAAAATGCATCGGATGCTTGACAAAAACTCCATTTTGGATAGTCAGGGAATTGGGTACATGTGAACGTATACGTCCAATATGCTCCTTGAGGATTACTAGTTTGAGAAACGTGAACGATAAGCTTGTTTCCTGAAGATGAAAATTCAGTAAGAAACCATTTCCTTGCCGGTTTATAGTATAAGACTATAGGGTCACCTAGACCAGTTTGACCTCCAAGCGTTTGCATTACATAGGATGTATTACCGACCGTTGCACCTGTGTTTTTATTCATAATACGATAAACAGCTCCACCTCCTGAATTCGTTGCTTGAATATAATATAAACTGTCGGCTTCACCTGATGGGTCCGGAGGTGACATATTCGAGCCAAGGCCTTGAACATCCCATAATTTGGTTGCTGCAGCATTCTTTTCTGCAACTTCATGCTGTTGCCATGCCCAATCAGGTAAATGCGTATTTGAATTATCTACTTCAATTAAGTCTCTTCCTTTAAAGTTCGGCTTAATCACTTGATTCTTTGGTTCTACCCAGTTTGCTGGTGCAGGAATCATGTAGCTCACAGTTGGGGCAACAGTTCCCATAAATTCAGATTGCTGAGCGTTTAAAGAGGCGAAAGAAAATACGCCAAAAATGGAGATAATGAGTTTTTTCATAGTTATTGTTTAGTAAGGTGAAGTTAAGGAAATTCACCAAAATTTCAATTAATTTCGTCGTAAATAACAACACAATGAGTTATAAAGTTTTTCTTTCTCCAACAAAAAACATAAATCCTACACCTAAACGTTACGAAATAGTTTCAACACCCTGTTTTAATGAAGAAGCAAACTACTTAGTAGATCAATTAAAAACAAAAACAACAAACGAATTGGTTGAACTTATGCATATTTCCAAGGAGCTAGCTAACTTGACATATGAACGATTTCAAAATTGGAAAATGAATCCGGAAAACGCATTATCTTTTCATGCCATTACGATGTATGCAGGCGAGGCATTTAAAGCTTTTGATTTTGAATCAATAGAAAGAAATAATTACACGAAACTTCAACACAATCTCTTTATTCTTTCAGGTTTATATGGCATTTTAAAACCTTTCGATATCGTAAGTCCTTATCGCCTCGAAATCGGATTACCTTTTGCACCTTCAAATCTAAAGAAAAACTTATACGTCTTTTGGCAAGAGAAAATCCATCAGTTTTTAACATCAAATCTTATCGAAAATGATGTTTTGGTAAATCTTGCTTCACAAGAATATGCCAAAGTTCTGGATTTTAAAAATCTTGGTTTTCGGACAATTACACTCAACTTCAAGGAATATAATGACGGAAATTATAAGATGGTGATGATGTATGCTAAAAATGCGCGAGGTAAAATGGCCCGGTATATTTTAGATAACGATATTCAAAATGACGAAGATTTAAAACGTTTTCAAGTGGATGGATATTCATTCGATGAAAAAAACTCTTCACACTCCGAGTGGTTATTTGTTAGATAGAAGAGAACTCATCCCCTTTTTCAAGAATATCCCAGGTGTGATCGGCTAACAATTTAACTGTGGCAATAAAAAGCAGGTGTTGACCTGATTTTCCCCATTGTGTCGGTCCCACCATTGACAACAAAAAAGAACCATGTTCTCTACGGTATAAGTGATAAACATGATTAATAAATGGCTCAAATCGTATTTCAGCTTTGTAAATAAACTCGGAAATTTGTTTTCTTTCTTGCAATTTCTTTGCTTGCTCTGCCAATAAATGCATCTGCTCATAAATCTGACCAAGTTGCATGTCAGTTTGATGCTCCATTGCGTTCAACGCTCGACTTTTAATTTTTCCTTGATCTTCAGGTTTGATTAATGCACTTCCCGAATGGTGTCCATATTCTAAGGAATGAGGATTTAAAGCGATTTTGTCGGGGTCAATTGGATTAACAAATTCTTTATTTTCAGCTTTTTTTTCTTTACTCATTTACACTTGATTAGCGAGAATGTACCCTACCTCCGAACCAATGGCGACTCCCATTCCACCCATTCTAACACCACAGTAGACATTATTGTTCACTTTTTTTATAATAGGCTTCTTTTCTTTTCCAATACCCATAATTCCTGACCAAAAATAATCAACTGCTATCTCTTTGTGAGGAATCAATTTTTCGTTTAATAGATTCCTTAAATAGGATTGTATTTGTGAGGTATTTTTAAATTCATTAGATCGTTCTTCTGAAAAATTCAAATTTCGACCGCCACCTAGAAGTATTCGGTTATCGATGTTTCTAAAGTACGTATACCCTTTATCCATATGAAATGTGCCTTCAATGTTGAGATTGGCTATCGGTTTTGTAATAAGTACCTGTGCTCTAGCTGGCTCAACTTCATCATCCTCTAAAAATTGATTCGCAAAACCGTTCGTACAGATTAGTACTTTTCCTGCATTTATTTGGCCAAAACCAGTTTGAATGGAAGTGCTTGTGGAGTCATAATTTAGGCTGTCAGCATTGATTCCAAATAAGACATGAATATCTTCACTTATCACAAGTTTATAGAGTTGATGTATGAGTAAATTTGTGTGAAGACTTCCTTCCAGCCTATTTTTATAGGCAGTGTAAAAACCATTAAATCCAAATCGGTTTATAGATTCACGCTCTTCAGTATAAACTTCTTTGTGCCCAGTTATTTTGTAGGTGTTTTCGTTTAGGTAGCGTATGAAATTGGGGTCTAATTTCTCAGTTTCATCAGTTATTAAATCCCAAGAACCACATTCTTGATATTGGATTAGTTCTTTTGATATTAGTGAGAAAAGACGTTGTAATCCTCGAAATCTTAGTTCTACGGTTTCCCAAACTTTATCCTCAGGAATTGTTTGTAAGTCATCGTTTAATTCTGTGGGGCTGCCAAAACAAGCGAATCCTGCATTTTTCGTGCTTGCACCAGTGGGCAAATAACCGCGTTCAATGATTACTATTTTGGCGTTTTTGTAACGTTCTCGCAAGTAAATTGCAGTAGACAATCCAACAATTCCTGCTCCAATAACCAAAAAGTCTATCTGTTCGAAATAGGACTTTTTTTCCCAATAGCTCAACTGATCAATTTGAAGCATTTTTTTTGTTCGCCTTTTTTAGCGAAATTCGTAACAAAATTAGTGTAATTCACTATAATAGTTTAAATGATTTTAAAATGAAGCACTTACTTATATTGTTTCTTGTTTTTTCTTCAGGTATTTTTTATTCTCAAGAGATAGTTGCAATTTCGATTCAAGGATATGTAAAGAATTATTCGACAAAGGAAAATTTATTTGGTTCAACCATATATATTGTTCAGAATGGAAAAACTATTGCCAAGGCTGTTTCTGAATCAAATGGCACTTATGTGGCGACGGGTAAAGTAAAAGTGTCGATACCTTTTGACGTTTTGACCTCAAAGCCAGGGTTCAGTTCTAAAAAAGTTTTAGTGGATTTAAAATCATTGAAACTGAAAAATGCAAATCAAACTACACTTCAATTGGTTGAAGAACTAACTTTCGAGTTGTATGAGAATCGTCCAAATGTTGACCTATCTTTCACAAAAAATGAGTACGCAGAAAAATTTAATTGGGATCAAGAAAAATTTGTAGCAGTGCCAGAAGGAAGGCAAAGCCAAATGAACAGTCAGGTTGACTTAGCTTACGATAGGGCAAAAAACAGCAATGTAAAATTAAATGCCGCGGACAGCACCAAACAGGCGCAATACGATGCAAATATTGAAACTCAAATCAAAACTACTTTAGCTCAAGCCGATCAATTTGCAAAAGCAAATAAACATGCAGATGCAATTGCAGCATACGCCCAAGTTCAGACGCTGGTTGCAAAAGCGTACGACCAAAAGAAGTTTAACAATTACATTGCAACAGCTAGCGCAGGAGCACAATCAGCAAAATCAAAACAAGATGCAGAAGATTTGGCTTTTAATGGTCAACTTCAAATTGCCAAGGATAAAATTGCTTTAGGACGTTCGGGTTTGACTATAGCGAATAGCGCATTGAATTCTGTACCTATGAAGAGTAGAGCTACTGATCCAGAAGTAATAGCATTGAAAGATCAGATTTCAAAATTGCAGCAATATTATAAAGACATGGATGCCGCATATAAGATTGTTAAATCTAAAAAAAATAACGCAGGTGCTTTAACAGCATTACAAAATGTTTTTTCTACTGCTACGGCAAATAGCAAGTTTACTCTTTCTTCTGAACTTTCTCAAGTAAAGAAATCTATTGATTCATTGAATTTAATTTTAAATCCTTCAAATAACCAAACAATTGTAAATAATACCACAACTCCAACGGGAAATAAATTAAGTGCACCTGGACAAAAATCTTCTGGTAATGCCAAGGATGCCTTCAATAATTTAGACAATACGACTAAAACTAACACTGCCTCTAAACAGGAACAAATGGAAAATGCGGTGAATGAGGTCAGTTATGAAAATTCAATGAATAAAAAATTGAATGAAGCCCGTGCGAGTGATGATGTGAAAGAGGTAAACAAATGGAAAGACGACAAAGATCAGTTGATTTTGAAGGAAGACACATTAGCTGAGCTCAGACAATATCAGATGGAAGATGCGCGACAAAAAAACGAATACGAAAAATACAAATTGGACTCTTTAAGTTTAGAAAAAACATATGTTCAAGCTAATCAATTACAGCAATTGCAAATAGATAAAGAAGTACACGATAAAAATGAAAAAGAAAATCTTGCTTTAGTTCACCAAAGGCAAAAAGAAATGGTTGATCAACACATAGATCAAACACAAATGCAACGCGAAGAAGATATTATAAAGCAACGTTTGCGACAATCGGATATGGAAACAGCAAAAAATGAAGTTGAGACAGCGTTGTATTTAAGTAACACGGAAAATAGAAAAAAAGAGGAGCAGCGTATGTACGATCAGCAAAATATTGCAGCTGACAAGCCAGTTCTTAGAAATCAACCAAATTACTTGGCAGATTCAAATGGAAATATTTATGCAAATGACTCTACATACGAAGAGGTATATGAGTTGAAAAATGAGCAAGGCTTTGTAGAAACTGTAATAATCAGAAGAATTGTTGTGGACCATTATGGATATGGTGTAGTTTACGAACAAACAAAGAATGCCCAAGGAAAATCCTCTTACACGAGAAATGGTTTTTCGATAACAGAATTTGAATGGCAAAATGAGTCGAAAAGAAAGTCTCCGTACAAAAAATAGCTGTTAAATAAGCGTTGTGCGTAACTATTTTAACTAACTGATTTCTTTTTTTTTAATGGTTGTATTTTCGTTCTAAACAAATTAGAAATGCACGTACATTTTATAGCCATTGGCGGAAGCGCCATGCACAATTTAGCCATTGCATTAAGTCGAAAAGGAGTTAAAGTTACAGGTTCAGATGATGAAATTTTCGAACCTTCTAAATCTCGACTAGAAAAACAAGGAATTCTTCCAGCTCAACTTGGTTGGGATGCTGAATCTATCACTTC
>Ga0172373_10003204_pt1 | contig 24225 bp, 21 predicted proteins | sample Lak10m_2_FD_114546 | JGI IMG/M metagenome (GOLD analysis project Ga0172373, IMG submission 114546) | Freshwater microbial communities from Kabuno Bay, South-Kivu, Congo - kab_092012_10m | ecosystem: Environmental > Aquatic > Freshwater > Lake | place: Democratic Republic of the Congo...
ATATTATTATTAGTATTAATAATATAATAGTTTTCATTAATTTTGTTATTATTTTCATTAATTTTATTATAATTATAATTTATTTTATTATTAGTAGAGACAGAATTAATATTAGAAACACAACAACAATCCACCATATTATTATTAAAAATAAAATTTAGATTCATAATAATAATAATAATAGTATATAAAATATAAATAATAATATTCAATTTTTATAAATATATAGTTTAAAAAAGAAATAATAATAATAAATAATAATGTTTTTAATAGATAAATATTATAAAGATTTAAATTATATAACATGCCATAATTCAATAATAAATAATTTAATAACAAATTTTAATATTTATGATAAAAATTTAGAAGATATAATAAAATTTAATAAATATAATTTGTTAAATTTTCAACATTTAATAATATATGGTCCATCTGAAAATGGGAAAGAATATTTAGTAGAAAAATTATTAGAACAGATATTTAATAAGAAGATAGAATTAAAAGATGTAGAATATATAGTATCAGGTTATACAAACACTAAAATGAAAATAACAATAAAACAATCAAAATATCATATAATAATAGAACCAAATTCAAATGGATTTGATAAATATTTAATTCAAGAAATAATACAAAATTATGCAAAATCAAAAATGATTAATATTTTAAAAACAAAAAATATTTTTAAAATAATAATAATAAATAAAATAGATAATTTATCATATTTAGCACAAGCAGCATTAAGAAGAACAATGGAAAAATATTCAAATACATGTAAATTTATATTATTAAGTGATCAATTATCAAAAATAATAGAACCAATAAGATCAAGATGTATAATGATACGTGTACCATTACCATCAAATGAAGAGTTAACACAAATAATATTATATATATGTAATAAAGAGAAATATAATATATCATTAAATAATATAAATTCAATAATAAGTTTATCAAATAATAAGTTAAATCATAGTATATGGTTAATAGAAATGTTAATAAATAATATAAAATATGATAATAATTGGGAAAATATAATAAATAATATTGTAAAAATTATTTTAAAATTTTATTATAAAAATGAGTTTAATAATAATAAGTTATTAAATTCAATAAAAAAAATTCGTGAACAATTTTATATATTATTTATTACAAATATATCAACACAATTAATTATACGTAAAATTATGATAAAATTATTAAATGAAATTGGAAATTTATATTTAAAATATAATATAATAAATATTACATCTATCTTTGAACAAAGACTAAATTTAGGAACAAGACATATAATACATATAGAAGCATATATTATAAAATTATTATATTTATTTTATGATAATAATAATAATAATAATAATAATTTTGAAGTTTTAGAAATTTAAATTTAAAAATAATTTATTAATATTATATCATTAATAATATATAATGAATTTAGAATATACATTATTAGATAAAACTAATTTAATATATGAATATTTATATAATATTAATACCATTGAAGAATTTATAATAAATAAAATTGAATTAGGTAAGATTAGTATAAATGATATTAAAATTAGTATACCATCTGATATTGATACTGTAGACTATATTAATTTTTATAATTTAACAAAAAATGATATATTATCAGGTAATATAAAATTAATACACTTTAATACAGATATTAATGAAATAATATTTAAAAAGTATTCATCAGAATCATATCCATTACAAATTAAAATAAATTTTTATAATAAAAAGGAAAATATTAGTAAATTTAATACATATATTAATAATGATTCATTAATGTCATATATATTAAGTGAATTAGTAATAAATAAATTAACTAAACATATTTTATTACCTATTATTAATATTGATTTAAAATTTCAAGATCTAGAAAAATATATTATTAATTATGATAATATATATTCAAATATAAAAAATTTAATTAATAATAATGAAAAACAAAATATATGTTGTTTACAAATACGTGAATATTTTTTTAAGTTAATTAATTTAGAAGAATATTTACAAAATAATTCTTGTAAATATAAAACATTAATTTTTCAAGTTATTCACACATTAATAGTTATTGAAAAGAAATTTAATAATTTTAGTCATAATAATTTAATATTAAAAAATATTTATATATATCTTAAAAAACCAAATAAATTATATACAATATATGATAATTTTAATAATGGTTCTTTTTATATTCCTAATGATGGTTTTGATATTAAAATAACCAATTTTAATTATTCTACTATTCCTAATTTTTATAATACATCTAGTAAAATACATAATGATATTAATACTTTTTTTACTGATTTATTAAAAATTATTAAAATTAAAAATGATTGTGATGATGAAACTATTAAATTTATTAAAATATTTATTAATAAAAAAAATAATTTAATAGATATTATTAAACATACATATTTTAAAGAATTTACCGAAATTGATAAAAATAAATATAGTAAAGAAACTTTTTTTAATAATGAATATCTTAATTATAATATTAATACTACTCTCAGTTTTAAAAATCTTTCTTCCCTCGGTAATCAAGAAGCATTAACTTTTAATAATAAAAAAATATTATCTAATTTTTTAATAATGAAAAATAAAAGATTTATTAATAATATTAATAATATTAATACATTAAAAGGAGGTAATACTAATCCATTTATTAGTAATGATCAAAAAAAAATAGAACAACAACGTATTGATGAAGAAAGAAAATCATATGATAAAAAACCATATGAAGAAAAAAAACCAGATGATAAAAAACCATATGAAGAAAGAAAATCATATGATAAAAAACCATATGAAGAAAAAAAACCAGATGATAAAAAACCATATGAAGAAAGAAAATCATATGATAAAAAACCATATGAAGAAAAAAAATCATATGAAGATAAATTAAATATATTATCAAAACCACAAAATGAAATTTATAATCAACAAATACAAGAATTAAATATATCACCATATACAATATCAACAATAGATAATGAATTAAATTTTACATATAATCCGAAACCACAACCAATACAAAAAATTTATAATATTAATGTATCAAATCCATTAAATCATTCAATTATATATAAAATATATGAAGATATGATACCTGAAACGAAACAAAATTTATCAGCATTAACAATATATGAAAGATTAGAAATAATAAATTTTTTACGTAGTAGTATGTTAATAAAAGAAGATGGAGAAGAAATGACAGATAAAACATCAATATTATCATATATAAAAATACTACATTTAAATCCATATATAATAAATAAAAATAAATATGGAAATTTAGCACAAAAATTTTTATTATATAATGCAGGTTATCCAATTAGATACGATAATACAACAGGAAATATAGTTATAGGGAAAAATGCAATGGGTATAAATGTTAGATTATATATGTTAACAACAGGTGATATTAGTTGTAATAATATTAATAATGATATAACATCAGAACATTTTGATATCTGGCGTGAAATTAAATATTATGATTGGATAAAAAATAATATCATTAAAAATAAAATTTCTCCTAATTTTATTAGTCCTATATTATATAAAATTGAAACTAAAAGTAAAATTGATTGGGGTAATGTGGAGAAATTAAAACAAAAAGGTAAAACATTATTTTATAATAATGAATTAATAAAAAATCAAGAAAAAATAAATAGTATACCTAATATTAAAACTACATTTAATGCATTAAATACATTTATACAACAAAATAAAACTAATAAAATTATACCATATAAAGATAAACATGAAAATATTACAAATTATTGTGGAAAATCATTAATATTATTAACTGAAGCACCAACTATAAATATTATACAATGGGCATCAATATCTTATAATACAATTGGTTCTGTAAATAAAATGATAACAACAGGATATCATGATATAAATGTATGGCGTTCAATATTATTTCAATTAGTATATGCATATTCTGTATTACAAAAATCAGAAATATATTTTACAAATTTAAATTTATATGATAATGTTTATATAAAAGATATAACATTTAATCCAAATAATATTGGTTCATGGGTATATATAATTAATAATATTAGTTATTATATACCAAATTATGGTTATATATTGTTATTAGACTCTAAATATAATGATGTAAATATTAATGAATCATTAATTAAAAATAATGATAATAGTAATGAATTATTATTTAAAATTTATAGTTCTAAATTATTTAAATTTAATTCAAATTATAATATATCAAATATTAAATTAGATATATTAGCACAATTTAAATCAATATTACATCCTGATAATTTTATTAATATTTTAAAAATTAATAATGGTATTAATATACATGATTCTATTAAAAATTTATTAAAAAAAATTTATGATGATACAGAACAAGATATTTCTAAATATATATTTAAATATTTCTCTATTTTTATTCATAATAGAATTGGTACTAATTTAACTAAAAATGAAGTAGAATTAATATTAAATCCATCACAAAAAGAAATTTATAAAGGTGATATAATACCAAAATTAGAACGTAATAATTTATTTGTTTGGGTTATATTTATTGAAAAAATACCAAATACTTTTCAATCTAAAATTTTAGTACGTAAAGAAATTTCTAAAAATAACTTTGAATATTCTGAAGAAATTATTAATAATGGATCTTTACGTAGATTTGCTGATATTATTATGCCTGATCCTGTTGATAATATTAAATATGATAACACTCATATTTATGAAATTTATAATCTTGATAAACTAAATTAATAATTTTAATATTATTAATAATATTATTCCACCTATTATATAATATTTATAATTATTTATTATATTTATTATATTTATTTCATTATTATTCTTTTCATTTATTATCGTTTTTAATTGTATATTATTTGTTTCTTCTTTTGAATTATTTATTATTTCTTTTGTATTTTTTTGATTTATTATATTATCAGTTTGTTGTTCATTTTTATTTATTATTTCACTAGTATTTTTTTGATTTATTATATTATCAGTTTGTTGTTCATTTTTATTTATTATTTCACTAGTATTTTTTTTATTTATAATATCTATATTATCAGTTTGTTGTTCATTTTTATTTATTATTTCACTAGTATTTTTTTGATTTATAATATTACTATTTTCTAGTTGAACTTTATTATTCATTATATTCACTAAATATTTTTTTAATTTATTTTGATTATCAATAATATTAGAACATAATTTAGTATCATTATTACATAATTTATCACAATGATTATAATTAGATAAATAATAATTATAATCATTACAAGTATTATAATATTTTGAACATAATGATACATTAGAAGAACAATAATTTATACAATCATCTAAAAAAATATTATTATCATTAATACAATGTTCTTTAAGTAATAAATTTTTATATTCAGAACAATTTTTATGATTTCTATTTGAAAATACACAATATATATCTTTTAATGATTGAGTGAAATTGCTACATTGTTTATCTGTTATTTTATCAGCAGAATTACAAAAAAACATACATTCAGGATTAGAATATATAGCCTCTAATTTACATTTATTATTTAATAAAATATCTTTTTTTTTAATACAATCTTTATTATTATTAATTTCTAGATTTGAACATTTTAAATTATTTATTAAATTATTATTATTATAATTACAAATTTGATTATCACTATTATTAGTTTCCATTTCATTACAATAATATTTTTCTTTATAATTATTTATATTATTATTTATACAATTTTTATAATCATTTATATTATTTATATTATTTAAACAATCAATTAAACTATTATTATCTTTAATATTAGTACTAATACCTTTACTCATTTTAGTTACTAAATTATTTTTAATAAATTCTAAATTAAATATATTAGGTACTTCATTTAAACATATACCATTAGAATTAACTAAATTTTCTATTTTACTACAATTTTGTTCTAATATTTTTTTTTGTCTTATTAAATTGTTATTACGTTTAACATAGTCATAACAAAATAAATCATTATTATTATAATCTAAACAAAAGTTATTAATTTCATTTTCTATATTTGCACAATTATATTGAATATTATTTTTTTTACTAAAAAAATTTTCACATAAACAATAATTAGAATTAATTTTATTAAAATATGGATTACATTTATTTATTAAATTAGATTGAAATTTATAATTATCATTTTGACATAATTTTGTAAATATATATTCATCTTCTGAACATATATTATTAAACATATCATTTATTTCATGTATATGCGCATGATCTAATAAAAATTTTTTACATAATTCATTAGAATTAATATTATTATAACATTTTTTTATAAACATATTAATTCCAAAATTATTATTTTTTATATGTTTTCTACATATTGTATCACATTCATTATCATAATTATTACATAATTTTTCTTGCATTAATTATATTATATATTATATATTTTTTATATTGGAATAAAAAAATCATGTTTATTTATTTTTAATTTTATTATTTCTTGTAATAATGGATGTTCTTCTAATGCTGTATATGTTATTCTACCATTTGATTCATTTTCTGTATATTCTGAATTTTCTATTTTTTTAGTATCTAATAATAATTCAAATGCACCAGTTCCCCCGGGTATTACTTTTCCTACAGCTATACTAGAACTTAAAGATTTTAAACTATCTTTTTCATTATATAAAGCTGCATTTATAAAATGATCCATTGTTTTCTCAAATGATGCTCTACTGATTGGATCATTTTCTATTTTTAATAATCCATGTCTATCCATTGATATTATATCTCCTGAATGACACATTTGATCTACTAATACTGATAAATGATTATGATTTATATTTACACCACTCATATTATATGTTGTTGTTATTTCATATAATAATATTTGTCTAGTTGCTTCAATACCATATAATCTATAAATAGTATTAATATCATTACATCTAGTTTTAGTGAAATCAATACCTTTAATTAATTTTAATTTTTCAAAATTAATACCATTAGTAATAACCATATATTCTTTATTTCTAACGATATCACCAGTATCATTATTAAAAGTCATAACATTTTCTTCAATAGGTTCAATACTATTAATATTTTCAATACCTTTAAGAGTAATATCATCAAGTATCATTTTAAGAAATTCAGTAATAATATTATAATTAAATGATATCATATTAAAACGGATATGAATAATTTGATTTTTATTAATAGCATTAGTAGATAAAATAGCACATCTACTAATACGTGAAATAATATCTTTTTCTAATTTTTTTAAGTTTTTAGTGTTATTATAATTTTTATACCAATGAGAAATAAATTTTGTTTTAATATCTAATAATGTAATTTCTTTATCTATTAATTTTTCAATATTAAATTTAATTCTAAAAACAAATGGTAAATTATATATATCTGTTTTTTGATTATTAACATAAAAAGGATTAGAAACATTATCATCTATTAAAATTTGACTTAATTTTTTATCATTAATATCATAATAAATTTCAGCACTACTTATTAATTGTCTTATATTTAAATGTTTAAAATAGCTTATTACTTTATTTAAAGTTGATCTATCTGATTTATAAGGTGATTTAAAGTATATAGTCATTTGAGGTGTTTTAATAGATTTAGAATAATGTAATAATTCTTGAATTCTAGGGACACCCATATTAGCTGAACTTCTACCTGCTACACCTGCAAAATGTTTTGTATTTAATGTCATTTGAGTTGTTGGTTCACCTAATGATTGTGCAGCTAATATACCAATCATTTCACCAGGTTCAACAATAGATTTAATAAAATTAATTTTAATATCATTTATTAATTCTAAAAATAATTTTTTATTTAATTTATATACAAATATACATTTTTTTGGTGATAAATATTCATATAATGCTATTTCTAATAAAAATTTTAATTGTCTATCACTTTGTTTTAAAAATTTATCATTTGGTTTAATACTAGTGATTAATCTAATATCATAATCATTTAATAATTCATCAATTTTATTTTCAATAAATTCTGGTTCTAAATCTATTATTTTATTATTAATTGATTTATTTTTAAAATCTTGTGTTATACGAAATAAATTGATTGGCATCATAAATATATCATTTAATTGTGTAAAATTTAATGTTGCTTTCATATGTATTAATCGTAATTGATCACGTAAATTTTTTAATTTTAATAAATAATTATTATTATAATTAGTTAATTGTTTATTTGATATTTTTAAATTTTTTTCTAATATTTTTATTTCATCATTATTAAAACATAATTTTTCTAATAATTTTTCATTATTCATTTCTAATATATTAATATTTATATTACTTTGATTTGATTGATTTATTCCATTTTCACCATATATTAATTGAACTATTATACCTTTTGAATTTCTATTTGTTCCATCATATCTTATTATTAAATCTTCTAAACCTTTTATTAATTGTCTTGATATATAACCAGTTAATGCTGTTTTAATAGCTGTATCTATAGCACCTTCTCTACCACCCATTGAATTATAGAAAAATTCAAATCCACGTAATCCTTTTAAAAATGAACTTTTAACAAATCCACGTCCTTCAGGTGTATCATCATCTTTATGAAAATAAATAAGTGTTCTTCCTTCAATTTTCTTTTTAATACGTTCACCTTCAACAGATTGTTGTCCAAGAACACCACTCATTTGTGCAATATTAATAGTAGAACCTTTAGCACCAGAATAATTACTAGAAGCTATTTTAAAAAAGTTATTATTATCAAAATAATTTTCTAACATTTGACCAATATTACCTTGAACGATATTTAATTCACTAGATAAACTATTTTCAATAATATCTAATGGTAATTGTTCAATATCATTTTCAAATTGAGTAATATTATATTTAGATTCTAAAATTTTATTAGATATATATTGTTCAATTTTATTATTAATATTTTGATCAATATAAACATCTTTAAATCCACATGTTTGACCATTATATAATAAAAAATTTAATATTAATTTTTGTGAATCATCAATAAAATTACGTGTTTTACTTGGACCATATTTATCCCATATAAAATGAATAATAGAATTACCTTCAGAACCTAATGCTTTTTTACTTAAATATCCTCTTACTATATTTCCATTTATTACTTCAATATTTTTTTGATCAATATTAATATCTTCAGGTATTATAAATGAGAAAACTTCATTTCCAGAATATTCTTTAGATAAATCTATATTATATTTTAATTTTGTACTTGTATTACATAACATATTTGCTATTTCCCAACCTTTTAATTTTTTATTTAAAGTTGATAACATATATGATCCTGATAATGCATCTTGTTGACATCCTATTATTGGTTTTGAATTTTTTACACTTACTATTTGATATTGTACACTAGCTATTCTTTTTAATTCATTTCTAGTTTGAACAGATTGTGCTAAATGAATATTCATTTCATCACCATCAAAATCTGCATTATATGGTTGACATACTGAAACATTCATTCTAAAAGTAAATAATTTATCATTATCTAATACTTGTATTTTATGACCCATCATTGATGGTTTATGTAATGTTGGTTGACGATTAAATAATACATAATCATTATTTACACAATGTCGTTCTACTACATCACCTATATTTAATTTTATTTCTTTCTTTCTATATTTTAAATCTATCTTTTGAACTTCTAATTTCCCATCTCTATAATTTGTTCTTAATATAAAATTCGCTCCCGGATATATGTCACGTCCATTTTTTACTAATTCTAATAAAAATTTTATATTTTGTGGTGTCACTTCTTCAGGTATTGTTAATTCCATTGCTATTTTCTTTGGTATCCCCACCTGATCTATGTTTATATATGGATCTGATGTAATTATTGAACGTGCTGAAAAATCTACTCTTTTACCCATTAAATTACATCTTACACGTCCTGCTTTACCTTTTATTCTTTCACTAATTGATTTTGTTAAACGCCCTCCAGCTTTAAATTCAGATCTAGGTAAATTACTAGATTCATTATCAAAATAAATAGCTGTATGAAGTTGTAATAAACTTAATGTATCTTGAGTATAAATAGATAATTCATTATTTAATGTTTCTTTTTCTAATTGTCTTCTTAAATATTTATTTTTTAAAATAATATCAGATATTTTTAAAGTTAATGAATCCTCAAGTGTTCCAGATGACATAAAATCAATTCTTGAAGTTGGTCTAATTATTACAGGTGGTATTGGAAAATTTTTAATAATTAAATCTTCTGGTCTAAATAATTTTATATTAAATCCTAATAATAAAGCATCATTATCAGATATGTTTTTTAATATATTATAACAATTTAATGGACTTAATGACTCCCTTAATGTTTTTTTAAATTGTGATTCATCATTTTGTTCAGGGGTTACCATTATTTCTCTCTCAATTATTATTTTTATTGATCCATTATCTTTTATTTCTTTTTTTATTTTAGGTACAGGTACACCACAATGAAAACAATAATTCGCATGTTTTGTTAAATTTTTAATTTCTTTATATCTATTTTCAGGTTTTTTATTATTATTTTTAATTTTTTCAGGTTTTTCAACTAATATTTTAGAACATTTTAAACATATTGTTTGTAATATATTTTTTAAATGATTAAGAAAACCGAAATGGAAAACAGGTAATACTAATTCAGTGTGTCCAAAATGTCCAGGACATTCTATAGAATTTAAACCACATGTTAAACAGGGTAAATATATATCAGATGTGCCTAAACGTAAATCAACTAAACCACCTTTTTTAGGTTCATAACTTTCATAAGATTCAGCGAGATTAATACCAAAAGGATCACTACTAACAACAGAATATTTTTTAATATCTTTATTAGTGTAAATACAAAATTCAATTTTATCAATAGAATTTATATCTTCACTATAATATATTGAATTTAATGACATTAATATTATATATTGTTATATATTAGAAAAGCTTTATAATAATTTATTTTATCAAATTTTTTTATATATTTAATTTTTTTTAATTAAATTTAATATAATTTAATATAATGAACTATAAGTTAATAATATATATAATAATTTTTTTTATTATAGGATTAATAATAAGATTAAATACTAATACAACTATTACGTGTAATAAAGATTATAATTTAAATGATAATGGTTTTACAGTAATTGAAAATATATTAGATGAAAATGATATAAATGTTATTAATAATTATTGGAATAATAAAAATTATATTGAATTAAAACATTTTATTAATAATCATTATAATGTTAAAATTAATATTTTAAAAAAATTTCCTAATTATATATTACAAAATTATATTTTTCTTATTGAAAAATCAAAAATACATGTATGTCATAGAGATGGTAATGCTAAAATATATAATATTACACAAAAATATCCTTCATATACTGTTATATTCTATATTGATAATATGGATTATAATTTAGATGTTATCCCTAATAGTCATAAAAATAATACTACTGACATATATATTACTGATACTACTAAAAGTATTAAATGTAATAAAGGTGATGCCATTTTATTTGATGCTGGTTTAGTTCATTGTGGATCTTTTAATAAAAAACCTAATAATAAACGAATACAAATGAAGTTAACACATAAAGATGATATTAAAGATTTAGATTTTTATGAAAATTATAATAAGATATTAGATAAAGAAAATACAAATCCTGAATATATAACAAAAATACAAAAATATTTATCATGTCAATTTCCATTTATAGGAGATTTAACATCAACAGAAATAAAGTCAGATAATGTATCTGGAATAAAAAAAATTTACTCTAAAATATTTTATAATAATGAAAATTATTATAATTTACCTAATATAATATAAATGATTGAAAAAATATTAAAAGATTTAATAAATAAAATAATTTATGAAATTAAAAAAAATGATAATAAAATATTTATTGAAAGAGAAATATTATGTCCATTATTTAAAATTTTAAGTCAATATATTTTACCATATATATTACTATTATTTTTATTTAATTTTATTATTTTTATTTTAATTATTGTAATTATAATTATTATATTAAATAAAAAAAATATCTAATATTTTATATAATGAATACTAATATAATTTTTAAAAATATTCTTATAATTGGTATATTATATGTTATATTAAAAAAATTTTGTAGCAGTTTAGATAATAAAGATATTTTTACTATTTTAATTATTATTAATGTTATTTTATATTTTATTACTTTTTTTTATAACAATAATAATTATAATAATAGAAATTATGAGTGTTTTACTAATATGATTAATGAATTATATAATCAATATGATAAATCAAAATCATTAATTGAATTAGAACAATTACAAGCAAATATTTTATCTTATAAATTAGAAAATAATAATAATAATTATTATACATCATTATTAGATAGTTTATTAAATAATGTTAAAAATAAAATGACTAAAATTATTAATAATCCAACTATACCACCAACTATACTTCCAACTATACCACCAACTATATCTCCATCTATAAAACCTAATTTACCACAAATTATTATTACACAAATACCAAATATAATTACTGAAGCACCTATAAATATTGAAGAAGAAATTAAAAAAATTAAAGTTAATTTTGATGCTAAAATAGATTTATTAAATAAAGATAATAATAGTAAAATTGATGAATTAAAAAATGAATTATTAAATAATAATACTAAATATTATAATTCATTAGTTAATGAATTATTAGAAAAAGGAATTATAACTAATTCTGATATTGAAATTATGAATAATAAATTAAAAGCAAAACTATTAACAATTACTGATTTAATTATATCATTAGAAAAATTAAAATTAAATTATAAACCAAATAATAATGATGATAATAAATATAATGAATATTCTGATGATTTTAAAATTCCTATAGGTAGTAGAATTTCTAATAAATGGGATAATGATTATACTTTATTAAATACTGATAAATGGAGAGTTCCAATGCCTCGTCCACCTGTTTGTATTAATAATACACCTTGTAAATTATGTCCTAATGATAGTGGTTATCCATTAAATTTAAAAGAATGGGATAATTCACGTAAAATAAGTGATACAAATATTAATACAAAATGGGCTAATGATAATAAAAATTGATAAAAAATATTTATAATTTTAATATTATTATATAATATACATAATTATGGATATTATTAATAAATATAATAATATTTTAAGTGACTTAAATAACTTAAATCTTAATAATATATTTTTTGATTTAATTAATGAAAATAATGAATTAAAAGTTATAAATGAAAAATTAACACATGAAAATAATAACTTAAAAAATATTAATGAAAATATTACAAATGAAAATATTAAATTAAATGATGAAATTAGTAATTTTAATAAAGTTTCTGTTTTACAATCTATTAATAAACAATTAAATGATAAAATGAGTTATATTACTATTTTAGAAAAACAACTTGCTAATTATAAATCTAAAGTTTCTAATAATATTAAACCTAATATAAATAATATTGTGTTAGAACCTGATTCAGTTAATATAAATAATATTATATTAGAAGAAATTGAAGAAAATTATGAATTAATTAAATATAAAAATAATAATTATTATAAAGAATTAAAAACAAATTTAATATATGATATTAAAAATGATAAACCTAATAAAATAGTAGGAAAAATGAGAACTTCAGGAAAAATAAAATTAAATTAAAAAGATATATAATAAATATTAATATATGGAAGTTTTAGTTGGTATAGATTTTGGGACTACAAATACAATTATATATTATTTAAATAATAATAATAATAAAATTACATTATTAAAAGATAATAATATTTATGATAAAATACCGTCTAAAATTGGTATTTTATATGATAAATATTATTGTGGTAATTATATTCCTAATGAATGTATTAATATAATTACTAATTTTAAATTAAAAGATAATAATGATGAATTATTATTAGTTTTTTTTAAACATATATATGATATTATTTTTAATAATTTAAATATTAATAAAATTATAGCTGTTATTACAGTTCCTTCTAATTTTAGTAATTATCAAAGAGAAAAATTTAAATTATATTTTGAAAAAGTTAATATTAATGTTTTAAGAATAATAAATGAACCATCTGCTGCGGCATTAGCATATGGATTAAATAAATCTGTAAATTTAGAAGAAATAATATTAGTAATAGATATAGGTGGGGGAACAACTGATTTTACTATATTAGAAAAAATAGATACATATTTTGAAGTTAAACATAGTGAAGGTATTAATATCGGTGGTAATAATTTTACAGAATTAATTTATAATGATATTATTAATAAAAATAATAATAATAATAATAATAATAATATATGGCATATTGCACAAAATATTAAAGAAAAAATGTTATATGTTAATACATATAAATTAAATATTAATAATAAAGAATATAATTTATCTAATGATGAATTATATAATTTATATAGTAGTTTACTATCTGATTATAAACAACATATTATAAATATAATTAATAAATATAATAATATTAATAATATTATATTAGTTGGCGGTACATGTAAATTAAAGTTTATTCATGATATTATTAATCAATTTAATATTCCTTTTTATATACATCCTAATATTGAATTTGTTGTAGCTGAAGGAGCTTGTATATATAATACAATTATAAAAAAAAAATATGATAATTTTAATGAAATTATATTATTAGATGTTGTACCATTATCTTTAGGTGTTGAGTTATATGATGGTAGTTTTTCTATTATTATACCAAAAAATACACCTTTACCAATAAAAAAAAATCAAAAATATACAACTAATATTTTAGGTAATGATAATATTAGTATTAAAATATATCAAGGTGAACATAAAATTGCTAATAAAAATATATTAATTGATGAAATTATATTTAATAAATTATCACTTTCAATTAATCCTATTATTGATATTACTTTTTCTATTGATTTAAATTCTATTATTAATATTTATATTTTTGATAAAATATCTGGTAATCATGAACATTATATTATTAAAAATAATATTACTAATATTTCACAAAATGAAATTAATAATATTATTAATGAAACTATTAATATATCTGATATTGAAGAAAATGAAATACAAAAAAATAAACTATTATATAATATTAAAATTAATATTGAAAATATTTTAATTAATATTAAAAATAATTATTTAATAAAAAATAAAGATAATATTATTAATGATTTATTAACTATTGAAAATAATTTATTTAATAAAAATAATTTAGAATTATTAGAAATTACTAATTATTTAAATAGTAATTATTCATTACTAAATTTTAATAATAATTCTAATGATAATGATGATATTGATTTATTATTATATAATGATAAAAAAAATGAATTAGAAAATATTATTAATAATTTATTAATAACTAATAATAATAATAATGAATTAAATGAAATTATACAATTTATTAATAATAATCAAGTTTCATTAGATTATATTTATGATAAAATTAATTATATTAATAATAAATATAATAATTATAATAATAAAACTGTTTTAATTAATTTATGTAATTTTATTAAATCTGAAATTAATAATGATAATATTGAATTATCTAAAAATAAAATTAATGAATTATTAGAATTAATATATTATTATGAAAATAATATTATTAATAATAATGATGATAATTTAAATTGGAATTATTATATTAATGATTTTAATGATAAATGTAAAAATATTTATTCTTCTGACTTTTTAACCTTTTTTAAATGATTTTTATATTGTTTTACAATCTCTCGTCCATCTTGTATTTTATATCTTACTGGATCTTCTAATTTAATACGTTTACCAATATATGTATATACTGATTTTTTACTTTTACGTGTTGATTCACAAATACTAAATGTTATCTCATTATTATTTTCTTTTGATTCACGGAAAAATTTACTTAATGCTTTATTTGCTGCTTGATATGGTGTTAATCCTGTAAATCTACCCTCAAATGTTTCTGTATTTGGTAATTTTACCTTGAATGATCTTATTTTCTTCCCATTTTCATCTACATCTGGCTCATCATCCTCTGATTTCTTTGGTTTTCTCACTTTTTTCTCTTTCGGTTCTTTCTTCTCTTTTGGTTCTTTCTTCTCTTTTGGTTCTTTTTTCTCTTTCTTTTCTTTTACTACTTCTTTAACTTCTTTAACATTTGTTTTTTCATTAGTATCATTTTTATTTTTTTTTGTTTTACCACCGGAAAGAACAACAACTTTAGATACTTTTTCGTCAACAACTATTTTTTCTTCATTATTAACTTTAAGTTCTTGAGATTCAGTAGATTTTTTATTTTTAACGGGCATTTTATTATATACTATAATATTATATTATTTTTTTAAATCAAACACCATTATTTTTAATTGCGTTTAAATATATTTAAAATTATTATTGAATAATAGTATTAGTAATAATAAGATTTTGTTTATTAATATTTAAATTTGTTTTATTAATAGAATTTTTTCTTTCAATAATAAGATCAGTAATTTTATTATTTAATATAATTTTATGATAAGGCCATATTTTTCTAAAAGTTTTAGAAATAGTAACATCAGAAATACTAAATATATCTGAAATTTGTTTTTTTGTAATATTTAAATTATGATAATATGCAACTAATAAAATACATCCCGCCGCAACTGATGGGGGTTCATGTGTAGAAGTTAAATCTAATTTATGAATATTATTTGAAACATCTTTAATAATACTAATATATGATTTATCAATATTTAATTTTTTTGAAAATCTTTCTATAAAATCACATGATTGTGAACTTTTTATTTGATAAAATAGTGTATTTGAATCTATTATGTCACAAAATTTTTTACAACCACGATTTACATGTTTTATTTCTAATCCATAAATATCTGCTATTTCTTTTGGACTTCTTGTTTCTTTTTGTAATTTACATGCATGAAATAAACATGCAGCTATTATTGATAATCTATTAATACATCTCATTATTATATTTTTCCCTTTTCTCTTTCCTTTACTATGTACTGAATCTGAAATTTTTTTATATAATATTTTTGCACTATCTATTATTGATTGTGTTATATTATATAATTTACATTTTTTTTGTATTATTTCTAATACATCCATTAAACTTTTCTCTTTATATGGCATCTGTCCTTGTCTTTGTAATATACATAATCTATTATATTGTCCTTTTTTTTGTACCATTTTTGTTCCCAATGCCGATTTTGGACAAAAATAACTAGATGGACAACCATATCTAGAGTTAGTATCATTTTCATTATTGTTAATTTCAGGATTATTATCTAAATATTCCTCATTTATTACAGCACAATCATAACAAACCATATAACCTTTATTATTATCTATTACTAAATTTGTACTTTTACAATTTATACATGTTTTTTTCTTTTCTATTGTTTCAGTTTCATTAGTTTTGTCAATATTTATACCTAATAATAAATTATCTAATTCATCCTCTTTCATTTCAAAGTATTTCTCATTTTTAGATAAATATAACTCCATATTATCAAAATTCATTAACTAAACTATTTATAGAGATATTATTTTTTTAAATAAATTATTAAAATTTCAATTTTATATAAAAAAATAATAATATAATTTTTTTCTAAGTATAAATATATATATAATATGCCAAATGATAATCAACTATATACTATTATTTTATTAGCAGTATTAGGGTTTTTAATATATTATTTATGTAATCCAAATAAAAGTATGAATGATTTAGAAAATTTTACTAATAATTTAACTTTATTTCCTTCTACTATTCAACCTAGTTATCCACAATTAGAAAAAGATAATAATAATAATAATTCTGTTGTCCCTAATGATGTTTTTGATGTTAATTCATCATTTGAAGAAGTTAAATTAAGTAATAATAAAGAATTAAAAACTATACCACCCGTTAATAAACAATTAACTGATAAAATTGATAATATTACTGGTAATGAATATAATGTAGGGGCTGAATTAAATAATGCTTTTGAAGTTGTTAAAACTCCACCCACACAAAATAATGTTGTTAATATGAATAATATTAAAGAATATAATGCTAAAGATTTCTTACCAAAAGAAATTAATAATGATTGGTTTAATACCGATTTTAGTCAAGCAAAACAAAATTTAGAAGATGATAAATTAATTAATACTGATAGATATGTAATAGGTATTAATACTGTTGGACAATCTTTAAAAAATGCTTCTTATGATATTAGAGGAACAATACCAAATCCAAAATATTCTGTTTCACCATGGAATAATTCAACTTATGAAGCTGATCTTAATATAAAACCTTTATATTAAACTTCTAAATATTATATTATTATTTAAAAAATTAAACTGATGTTTTATATCCATTTTTTATTAACCATTTTTTAAACACTTTCTGTGCTTTTTTCATATCATTTGTTTTATATGGATGATATTCCGCACGATAATACATTGTAATAACTATTTGCATCTGTTTTATTTTATCTAAATTTTCTATAATTTTTAATGTTTCTAATGCTTTATCCTCATTTTTAAAACCTGTATTTTTAACACTTTTCGATGGATTTTTATTTTTATTATATAATTTATTATTCATTATAATTCAACATAAAATAATTTAATTTAATTAAATTAAATTAAATTTTTTTATCTTTTATGATTATTAAACTAGTAAAATAATTATAAAAAGAAATATATATATAATTATTATATATATATATATGTCTAATAATGAAAATAATGAAAATAATGAAAATAAAAAAAAAGTATCACAAGAATTTATAAATGCAGTTAAAAAATATATAGAAGTTGATGATAAAATTAAAAATTTTAAAGAAGATTTAAAACTTTTAAATAATATAAAAAAAGAAAATGAAGAATATATATTAGAATATTTAGTAAAAATAGAAGAAAATGTAATAGATATAGCAGATGGTAAATTAAAACGTAATATATCAAAATCAAAAATGCCATTAAAAAAAGATTTTATAGAAAAAGCATTATTAGATTTAGTTGGAGATAATAATCAAGCTGTTAAAATGACAGAACATATTATAAAATGTAGACCTGAAAAAGAATCTATTAAATTAACACGAACTAAAAATAAAAGTTAATCAATAAAATCACATATATCATTAACATTTTCTATTTCATTTGGTTTAATACTATTAAATTCTAATAAATTTTTATTATTAATAATTTCATTATTAATAACATCAATAATATTTATTTCATAACCAAATTTTTTATATAACTTTCTTCTATTATATCCTTGTTTAACAAAACATGGTAATTGATCTGTAAAATCAAATATTAATGGTCTGATTTCTGGATTTATTTTTCTTGTTATTCTTCCTACCGCTTGTTCTATTTCACGTCTTGAAGTTACTAAAAATAATGTATTTAAATCTGGTATATCTAAACCTTCTGATGCCATACCATAAGTCGCAAATATTACTTGTGCTAATTCCGCCTGTTTTCGTGCTATATCTTTCATTCCACCTATATAAAAATCTGTTGTTATTGTTAAATTTCTGTTATCTAATCTTGTTTTTAATAATTTTAAATGTTCAACACGATCAGATAATATAATAATTTTCCTATTATTTTCTTTTAAAATTGATTCAATAATATTAACAATAAATTTATTCCGTCTTCCAATAGATGTAATTTTATTAATTGTTTTAGGTATATTAATATCACCTGTTGATAATAAATGTTCTTTAAATTTTTCATGTTTAATATCATAATTAATAATATTTACTTGAATTATATTATTTGTTTCTACTATACTTTTATACATTATATCTCCAAAATACCAATATAAAACTTTTTCTAATCCATCATTTCTTTTCGGTGTCGCACTTAATCCTATTGTTAATTTACATGATATTATAGGTAATGCACGCGAAAAATATTGTGAGGGCGCATGATGGGCTTCATCAAAAATTACTAATCCAAAATCCTTAAATATATTTATATCATATTTATCCCGAGCTATTGACTGTAACATACCTATCACTATATCTTTATTTTCTATATCTACTTTATTTTGTTGTATTATTCCTAATTTCCCATTTGTAAATTCTTCGGCACGTTCTTTCCATTGATTTAATAAAAATGTTTTATGAACTATTACTAATGTTTTTACTTTAAATTTTGATATTAAATATAATGATAATACTGTTTTACCTTCTGCGCAAGGTAAACATAATACACCTCCATTATTTTGTTCTAAATATGGTAATATTTGATTTATTATTATTTCTTGTTTTGGTCTTAACTTACCATTAAAATTTATATCTATTTTTAGTCCTTCTAATTCATTATTTATTTTTGGTTTCCCAAATTTTTTTATTCCATAAAATTTTGGTACTATTAAATGAGTTTCTGTTTCTTTATATACTGGAAACTTTATAGGAGGTTTTTTTATAAATGTATTTAATTCAAAAAAATTAATTGGTGATACTGTTAATTCTTTTTTTGTATCTTCTATTATTTTTTTATTATTTAATTTAGATAATAAATAACCTTCTTTTAATAATATAGTATCCATTAATATAATTATTATATAAAATATATTGATATTTAATTTTTAAACTTCAATTTTATTATATTTAATAAATTAAATATAAATAAAATCTTTATTGTCATTATATTAATATATATAATTTTTTACTTTATTATAATATTGATTTAATAATAATTTAAATTCATACATAATTATTATTGTTTTTATTGATTCTTCCCAATCATTTTTCTTTTCTTCTGATAAACTATAATATTCTGTTAGTGATATATGTAAATTTTTAGGTAGTTTTATTGATTCTGAATTAATATCTATATGAGTTCTTTTTATTCCATCCCAAAAAGAACATTTACTATAATTTTTAGTTAATATTAATTCACTAAAAGACATTTATTATTCTATTATAATATAATATTAATATTATTTTTTTTTCAATTTTTTATTGATTTGATTTATTTATTATAAATAAAATATCATCATAACGATTTTTTATTGATCTTAAATCATATATTTTTATATACTGTTTAAATTCTTCTGGTACTTCATTTTTTAATATTTCTATCCAGTCCCATGATTGTATATCTTCTATTATTAATATTCCATCATCTTTTAAAAATGGTAAATATAATTTTATAAATATTTTCATACTATCTAAAGTATGTGGTCCATCATCTATTATTAAATCATATTTTAAATTTTTATTTGATATATTTGTATTAAAAAAATCATCATGATATGCATCTATTAAAGTATATAATATTATTCTATTTTTATTTTTAAGTTCACCCCATATATCATTTATATTCATACGATCTAAACCATAAATTGTTGCATTTATAAAAAAATCATGCCATAATTTAATACTCCCACCTTTATCTATACCTATTTCTAATATATCTTTTGCGGTTTCTCTTTTATCTTTTAATAATTCTTGATAAATTGATAAATATGAATGAATTGTATTTTTATCTGTTCGTGTATTATCTATTATTTCTTCTAAATTCATTATATATTATATTTATTATATAAAATAAATTTTATAATAATATTTTAATGCGGTTGTTCAAAACAAACCCGTTTATATGGTTGTACTAGACAAATCCGTTTTGATGGCGGTAGGTCCGTTTCGTTTAATGATAACGGAGGTAAACTGCGTTTTTTATCTGGTGGCGTATCCATAGGACGAAGTTTAGTTTTCATCGTATTATTACTATTAATTATAATAAATATACAAATTTTAAAAATTTCAATTTTTTATATTTAAAAATATAAAAAGTTATATCTAGACAAAAAATATCGTCTAAATGAAAAGGACAGTACGAACACTATCCAGGGTATCCATAGAAGCCTTCCCACGAGGTTTGATAGGAGCACCAGGACACTCAGTAACCTGACTTGGAGAGTTGGTAGGAGTAACAAAAGAGTTCAACATATTAATTATTATATTATATTATGAGATATTTATAGTATTAAATATTCAATTTTTATATAAAAATTAAATTTTATTATATATAAAATGACTGATAATATATTAGATACACTTATTAATAGTATTAATGAATTAAGTACACCATCAGAAATGTTAATTAATAATTCTGTATTTATATTAAATATAATTAAAAAATTACAAAATGAATTTTTTGAAGTTCAAATGAAATTAGAAGGTACAAATAAATATTACTTAATAATTAAAAGATCTAAACCAGATTTAAAACTTAGAATTATAAAAATAAATAATAAAATAATTAAATTAAATAATTTACCCTTTCGATATGTTTCAAATGAATTAAAAGATAATTATGATTTTATGCTTGAAGTTGTTAAAATTGATGGTTGGTTATTACAATATGCATCAAAAAAATTAAAAGATAATTTTAATATTGTATTTGAAGCTATTAAAAATAATTATAATGCAATAATTTTTTCTTCAAAAAGATTACATAATAATAAAAAAATAATTTATGAAGCAATTAAAATGAATAGTAGAACATTAAAATATGCATCAAAACAATTAAAAAATAATTATGAAATAGTTTTAACAGCTATTAGATACAGTACAAAGATTGATTATACAAATTATAATTTTTATCCATATAATGTTAGTATATTAAGATATGCATCAAAAAAATTATGTAATAATTCAACAATTGTAATAGAAGCATTAAAAAAAAATTTTTCTTCAATATATTATACATCTAAAAAATTAAGAAATAATTATAATATTATATTTGAAATTATAAAAAAACATCCATGGGGTTTATTATATGCTTCAAAAGAATTACAAAATAATTATACTATTGTTATGGAAGCTGTTAAATTTAATCCATTTCAATTACAATATGCATCAAAAGAATTACAAAATAATTATGATATTGTATTATTAGCAGTTAAAAATAATGGGAATGTTTTAAAATATGCTTCAATAGAATTAAAAGAAAATTTTAATATTGGATTAGAAGCTATTAAAATGTCATTTACAGATTTATATATTTCTTATAAATTAAAAAATAATCCTAAATTTATATTAGAACTTATTAAACAAGTTTGTGTTAGTGCAATAAATTTTGCTTCACAAGATTTATTAAATAATAAATTATTTTTAATTGAATGTTATAAAACTAAAAATAATGTTGCTGACTTTAATCCATTTATTAAAGAATTTAATAATTTAGAAAATAATATTTTTAATGATAATTTTATTGAAGAAAATATTGATATATTACATTATGTTAATAATAAATATTCTCTATATAATTATTTATTTCAAAATAAAAAATATGATATTATTTATAAAAATGAAGATATACATGAATATATTAAAAATAATTATAATATTATAATACTTTTATTAAGTGATATTAATATTGATAATCAATATAGTAATAAAGAAATTATTCTTGAATATACTAATAAATTTAATATGTTTAAAAATATAGTATTTATTTAATCTAATTCTTTAATATTTATAATACTATTATTATAATTAATATTATACTTTAATAATTGATTTGATGAAATATTATTATAATCTATTATTATTTTTTCTGGTTTATTTATATTATTTATAAATTCAGTTGATGAATAATTTTCTAATGATTTATTATTTAACATTTTTTAATATATTATATATATTATTATTAATTAAATAATTTTTCAATTTTATTTAAATATCTATTTTTAATATTTCTTTTACTTCATTTATAAAATTTTTTTTATCATATTTAATATTATGTGTATATTTTGCTATTAAGTTTGCTATTAAAGCTTCTTTTTTTGTTAATTTTTCCGGCATAATTTTTTTTATATAAATTATTTTATAAGATATTTTTTAAATTAAATATATTAATCTAAATTTATATTTTTAATTAAAATTTTATATTCTTAAAAAATTAATTAATTATTTTATTACATTTTTAATTAAAATTTATATTTTTTGTTTTACTAATAATAATTTATTAAAAGTTTATATTCTTAAAAAATTTATTAATTAAAATTTATATTCTTTAAAAATTTATTAATTAAAATTTATTAATTAAAGTTTATATTCTTAAAAATTATATTCTTAAAAAATTTATTAATTATTTTCTTAAATTTTTAATTAAAAATTATATTCTTAAAAAATTTATTAATTAAAGTTTATATTCTTAAAAATTA
>Ga0172373_10003205_pt1 | contig 24222 bp, 23 predicted proteins | sample Lak10m_2_FD_114546 | JGI IMG/M metagenome (GOLD analysis project Ga0172373, IMG submission 114546) | Freshwater microbial communities from Kabuno Bay, South-Kivu, Congo - kab_092012_10m | ecosystem: Environmental > Aquatic > Freshwater > Lake | place: Democratic Republic of the Congo...
GCTCGACGCCGTCGAAAGCCTCACCCTCAGGCCCGAGCACGCGCCCATCGATCCAGTGGCTCTCGTCCGCGCGCGGCACGAACACGTCTACATCGACGTTCGCTCCGTCCGTCAAGGAGAAGACCCGGCTCGCGCCATTGCCGCCCGGGCTCGCGGCTTTCGCGAACCACTCGCCGGAGGCAACGCCGCGCAGTTCGAAGGAACCGTCAGGCTCGACGGCGATCGCATTCGCCCAATCGTCGTCCGTCCACTCGAGCGCCTTGCTCCAAGCGAGGCCCGAGGTCTCGGCGGAAAACTCGCTCGCGGGAGCGAGCACCACGGAAGCGCCCGCGGGAGCTCCACCCCCTTCCTGCACGACGCGTCCGCGCACGTCGCCGCCGGGGCCGAGCACGATCGTCCCGAGGTCGAGGACGTCTCGGGTCTCGGCCATGAAAGTCACCTCTGCGTGCGCGTGGGCGGGCGCGAAGATCCGGAACTGGAAGAAGGAAGAGCCCCCGAGCTCCCCCTCGAAGGTGCCACCCCCGTCGCTTCGCGCGATCCGGTGAAAGCCTTCCTGCTCGTCGTGTGCGAAGACTTCCGCGCCCTCGATCGGCACCTGCTGCTCGTCCACGACTCGTCCGATCACGCGCACGCGGGCGGAAGCACGTGAAGTCTCGGGCGTGGACGCTTCCGCGACTCCCGAAGCGCCAGCCGCACTCGCCGTGTCGGGAGTGTGCGTGAGAAGGGCACGTGCGGAGGCAGGCCGGGCGAGCTCACTGGCTTCCGTCGTGCGCGCACCCTCCGTGCCCGCCCTCCCGAGTCCACTCCGCAGCTCACGATCGCGCGTCGAGAAGAAGACGAAGAGTCCGATGGCGACCAGGGCCAAACCGGCCAGCGCGAGCGTGCGTGCCTTCGTCCGCGAGTCCCCCATTCTCCGCCATCGTCGCGCCCGCTACGCTCTCGCGCAACGAGGTCACCCCCTATGCGCCCGCTCCCCATCCTCTTCGTCACCCTGCTCGCCGCCGGAACGCTCTCGCTCGCCTACCAGCAGGCTCAACCGCTGCGCGTGAAGGCCGGGAAGCACACCTACGAGTGGGTCAAGGGCTGGGGCGCGCTCCCCGGCGGCAAGACGCTAGGCAACACGCACGGCTGCATCGTGGTCGACAAGCAAGACCACGTGTACCTGTGCAAGGACAATGAGGAAGGCGTCATCGTCTTCGACCCGAGCGGCAAGGTCGTACGCACCTTCGGGAAGGAGCTCGCCAACGGGCTGCACGGGCTCGCGCTGGTCGAGACGGACGGCAAGCAATGGATGCTCGCCGCGCACATCGGTCGCCACCAGGTGCTCGGGCTCTCGCTCACCGGGGACATCCTGTGGACGCTCGACTACCCGAAGGAGTCGGGCCTCTACACCGACGCCGGCCAGTACGCGCCGACCAGCGTCGCGCCGCTGCCCGACGGCGGCTTCTTCGTGGCCGACGGCTACGGCCAGTCGTGGATCCACCGCTACGACAAGGACCGCAAATACGTGAAGAGCATCGGCGGCCCGGGCAGCGAGCTCGGGCTACTCCAGACCCCGCACGGCATCTGGGTCGAGACGCGCGGCGACGCGCCCGTGCTGCTCGTCGCCGACCGCGAGAACCAGCGCCTGCAGGTGTTCGATCTGGACGGCAAGCCGCAGCGCGAGATCAAGGACCTCGAGCACGACCTCCTGCGCCGCCCGTGCCACATCCACCCCGGCGGAGAGCTCTACGTCGTGGCCGACCTCGCCGGCCGCGTGACCCTGCTCGACCGCTCGCTGGCCCTCGTCGGCCAGCTCTTCGACCAGCCCGACGCCGCGAAGCGCGCCCGCAACGACATCCTGCCCCCCGACTGGCGCGACGGCGAGTTCATCTCCCCCCACTGCGCCAACTTCGACTCCAAGGGCAACCTCTACGTCACGGACTGGGTCTCCACCGGCCGCATCACGAAGCTCGCGCGGGTGGAGTAGACCGGACGGAGAGACTCGAACTCGGACGGCGCGGTTGCGCCGCCCGCGCTCCTACCGGCCCAGCGTGCCGGCCTCGTGCTGCTCGTTCAGCTCGAGGGCCCGGCGCGCGGCTTCCTCGCGCGTCGGGAAGAGGTCGAGGCGCTCGGTGTTGAGGGCGTTCGAGGACTTGTGGTTCTTGTCCTTGCCGGCGCGGAAGGCGTAAGGCTGCTTCTTCTCGGTGTCGTGCACGGCGAAGGTGAAACCGAGGTCGCTGACGACGAAGCGGCGTTTCTTCGGAGGGGTCGGCATGACGGAGAGCGGCGGAGGCTCAGCGGTAGGCGGGGAGGTCGGTCAGGGCCTGACCGATCGCGAGGGTGTGGATGTCGTGCGTGCCCTCGTAGGTGTAGACCGACTCGAGATTGCACATGTGACGACCCGTGTGGTACTCGAGCGTGATCCCGTTCGCGCCGAGCATGTCGCGCAGGACGCGCGCCGCGTTGAGGGCCATGGCCACGTTGTTCCGCTTGGCCATCGACACGTGGTAGTGCTTCATGCGGCCCTGGTCCTTCAGGCGTCCGACGCGCAGGGCGAGCAGCTGGGCCAGCGAGATGTCGGTCGCGATGTCGGCCAGCTTCTTCTGCGGGATCTGGAAGGCGGCAAGCGGCTTGTCGAACACGATGCGCTCCTTCGAGTAGCGCAGGGCCTCGTCGAAGCAGGCCATGGCCGCGCCGACGCCGCCCCAGGCGATGCCGTAGCGCGCCTGGGTCAGACAGCCGAGCGGACCGGAGAGGCCCTTCGCGTTCGGCAGCAGCGCGTCGGCGCCGACCTTCACGTCCTCGAGCACGAGCTCGCTCGTGATCGAGGCGCGCAGCGACCACTTGTGCTTCTGCTCGGGGGCCGAGAAGCCCTTCGCGTCGCTCGGCACGATGAAACCGCGGATGCCGTCCTCGGTCTTGGCCCACACGATCGCGATGTGGCTGACGCCACCGTTCGTGATCCACATCTTGCGGCCGTTGAGGACCCAGCCCGCGCCATCCTTCTTCGCGACGGTCGTCATGCCGCCCGGGTTCGAGCCGGCGTCGGGCTCGGTCAGACCGAAGCAGCCGATCATCTTGCCGCTGGCGAGCTCGGGCAGGTACTTCTGCTTCTGCTCGTCGCTGCCGTAGGCGTAGATCGGATACATCACGAGCGAGCCCTGCACCGAGACGAACGAGCGCAGGCCCGAATCGCCGCGCTCGAGCTCCTGGCAGATCAGCCCGTAGGCGACCGAGTTGAGACCCGCGCAGCCGTACTTCTCGGGCAGGGTCGGCCCGAACACGCCGAGCTCGGCCAGCTCGGGCGTCAGCTCGTGCGGGAAAGTGCCGGCCTCCCAGTGCTCCATCACGAGCGGCATCCAGCGCTCGGAGACCCAGCTGCGCACGGCGTCGCGCACCATGCGCTCGTCCTCGGAGAACTGGTCGTCGAGTTCCAGGAAGTCGAGCGGGCGGAAGGGGTCCATGGGCGCGGGAGTCGGGGCGTTTCCGGGTGTTTCGACGCGAAACGGTCGCGTGGAAGATCGGGAGTGTAGCGGAAGGCCCGGGCCCCGTCCTGCCCCCGTCCGGGGCACTCGATTCGGCACGTGCCTCCCGGCCCGGACTTTGCTCTGCTGCTCCGGGCGGGCCACACCGGCCGAACCGCCCGGAAGCCACCGGATGCCCCTCCACTCGCTGCTCGCCTTCGAAGTCCTCGTGTTCCTCGCCGCGCTGCAGCGTCTGGCCGAGCTGGTCCACTCGCGCAGGAACCTCGCACGTCTCTCACCGGGCGCCCGCGCGGCCGACTCGTCCGCGAACTGGAGCGTGCTCGTCGTGCTGCAGACGGCCTGGCTGCTCGGCTGCGCACTCGAGCCCGCGTGGCGCGGCGGGGTCCCCTCGGCCGGGTTCTACTGGAGCGGCTTCGCGCTGTTCATGGCGGGCGAGCTCCTGCGCGTGTGGTGCATCACGAGCCTCGGGCCGTCGTGGAACGCGCGCGCGCGCGTCGACCCCGGGCTCTGCATCGTGGCCAGCGGCCCCTACCGCTTCCTGCGCCACCCGAACTACCTCGGCGTGCTGCTCGAGCTGGTCGGGCTGCCGCTGATGGGCGGCGCCTGGTGGACGCTCGCGCTGCTCTTCGCGCCGCACTTCATCGTGCTCCTGCGGCGCATCCGCGGTGAGGACGCGCTGCTCTTCGCGCTCCCCGGCTACGCCGACGTGATGGCCGGGAAGACGGCCCTGTGGCCGAGGTTCGTGCGCCGATGAGCGCGGGCTTCGATCTGGCGGTGCTGGGCGCGGGTCCGGCCGGCGCGGCAGCGGCCCTCGCGGCAGCGCGCGCCGGACTCTCGGTCGCGCTGTTCGAGCCGCAGCAGGGGCACCTCGACAAGCCCTGCGGCGAGGGCATCATGCCCTCGGGCGTCGCGGCCCTGCGCGAGCTCGGCTTCGAGGAACTCGTGCAGCGCGCGGCGCCGCTCGAGCGCCTGCGCTACGTGCTCGCGGGTGGTGGCGAGCTGCCGGTCGAGTTCCCGCGCGCCGGCTGCGCCATGGAGCGCCACGAGCTCGCCTTCGCGCTCGAGCGCGCGCTCGCGGCCGAGGCGCGCATCACGCGCCTTGCCTGTCGCGTCACGAGCACGCGCGGCGCGCAGGGTTTCGAGCTCACGCACGGACGTTGGAGCTGGCAGGCGCGCACGCTGGTCGCGGCCGACGGCCTGCGCGGCGAGGGCGCGAGCTGGCTACGCGAAGGCGCGGTGCAGGGCACGCGCTACGGGTTGCGCGCGCGCGCCGAGGCCCGCACGCAGCTCGATGCCGTCGAGGTGCACCTCGGGCGCACCACCGAGCTTTACCTGACGCCGCTCCCCGGTGGACGCGTGAACGTCGCCGTGCTGGCGGACGAGCGCCCGCGCGGGCTGACGCCGGAAGCCTGGCTGGCCGCGGCGCTGGCCGAGCATCCGCGCGCCGCCGCGAAGCTCGGCGCCTGGGTCACGGCTCCCGAGGCGCGCGCCCTGGGCCGACGGCGCGCGCGCCGTGTGGCCGATGAGGGCGCGTTCCTGGCCGGCGATGCGACCGGCGGCGTCGATCCGGTCCTCGGCTGCGGCGTCGCGGTCGCGCTCGTGACCGGACTCGCCGCGGGCCGCGCTGCGGCGGCCTGGCTGGCGGGCGGCGGAGCCGCGGTCGAGCGCGACTACGCGCGCTGCGTGGCGCGCGAGACGCGCGTGCGGCGCGGCCTGGCCCGCGGACTCGTGCTGCTCGGCCGGCGTCCGCGTCTGCAGAGCGGCGTGGTCGGCCTCCTGCGTCTGGCGCCGGCCGTCGTGCGCAGCGTGGCCGGACGCGTCGCCGGCTGAAGCTCGGCGCGAGCTTCGCCCGCAGCCCAGGTGCGGACGATGGTTCGGGCGATGGACGCGACACCCGCAGGCGTTGCCGACGCCCCGGAAGGACCTTGCGGGCAGCCCGGAAACACGAAGAGCCGGCTCCGCAGGGCGGAACCGGCTCCGTTCGAGTGCGCCGGGGCGCGGTCAGGCGAGTTGCTTGAGCCCCTTGCCGACGCGGAAGCCGATGCGCTTCCCGGCTTCGATCTGGATCGGCTCACCCGTGTGCGGGTTGCGGCCGACGCGCGGCTTCCTGTTCTTCACCTCGAAGGTGCCGAAGCCGGTGATCGTGACGCTGCCCTGCTCGCGCAGGCCGCGCCGGATCCCGTCGAGCACCGTGTCGAGCAGGTGGGTCGCCGCGAGCTTCGACGTGTGCAGCTCCTGGGCGAGCTGGGTGATGAGGTCGCTCTTGTTCACGGCTCGTCTGTGGGAGAGGTGGACGGGGAAAGGAAAAGGCCTGGTCCCCCGGACCGGGGACCAGGCCCATTCTCGAACGCTAGGCCTTCTTGCGACCCTTCTTCGCAGCCTTCTTGGTCGCCTTCTTCGCCTTCTTTTTGCGCTTAGCCATGTGAATTTCTCCTAGGGGGTCGTTCGAGCGCGCGTCGTGCGCGCCCGCACCACGACATCGGGAAGTTTCATCGGCGCGGAACCGGCGCGCGTTTCCCTCTTCTGCGAGATTTTTTTTGTCGCGCCTCGCTGCGGCGGGGTCGAACAGGCCCTTCCAAAGCTTCGCGCGGACGTGACGCGACGCTCCGGAAACGAGCGCGGCCGCCCCCGGAGGAGCGGCCGACGCCGGACGGAACCTGCTGCGGTGCCGGACTAGCTGGCGCGCGCGCGCACCGGCTTCTTCACGCGGTTGCTCTTGATGCAGCGCGTGCAGACCGACATGCGCTTCACCGCGGTCCCGACCTGGACCTGGATCTTCTGCAGGTTCGGGAAGTAGCGGCGCGTGCTGTGGCCGGTCGTCTTCAGACCGACTCCGCCCTTCTTCTTGGGCAGACCGCGGCGGGCGATCATGCCGCCGACTTCGGTGCGCTTCTCGCAGATCTCGCAGACTCTGGCCATGGCAGGGCTCTCTTCTAGGATTCGCTCGGGGTTGAAGGGCGAAGAGCCTAGCGGAGCCGCTCGAAGGCCGCAAGGGTAGCGCCCCCCACCCACCGGGCGGGGGCCGCCGCGGGGGGCCGGGCCCCCCGACGGGCCTACCTAGAAGAGCTTGTCGAGGGCGTCCGAGGCGCGCGACTCGAAGTCCTTGTTCAGGTCGGCGCTGCGGTTCTGGGAGTGGATGTCGACCAGGACCTCGTTGATCCGGCCGGCCGTCTCCTGGGCGTAGAAGCGCACCATCCCGAGGTTCGTGCGCCCGTCGAAGAGGGTCGCGAGCAGGGTGCGCTCGCCGATCAGCTGCAGCTGGATCGAGTCGCGCGAGCCCTGGTGGAACAGGATCGCGAACTCGTTCTCGCCCAGCAAACGGGCCATCTCGCGCGTCGCCGCGAAGGAGCCGGCGATCAGGGCCGAGATGGTCTCCTCGGAGGTGCGCACGGGCTCACCGCGGCGCGTCACGAGGTGACCGTCGCGGTCGACCAGCAGCGCGCAGCGCGCCTTGGAGAGCTCGAGGAACGTGTCGATCTCGGCGTTGAGACGCAGGACGTCGTTCTCGTAGAAGACCAGACGAGACTTGCGGAGGGTCTCGTCACGGTTGGATTGTTCGCGGCTCATCGTCATCGCTCCTTAGAGAACGTTCATCAGGACCCAGGCCAGGACACCACCGACGGCCAGACCGCCCACGAGCAGGACCGGGCCCATCTTGCCCTTGGTCTTCTCGGGAGCCGGCGCCTGGGCCGGGGCCTTCTGGGGCGCGGCGCGCCCCTTGTTGCTCGCTGGACTCGCCGCCGGGCGCGCCTGCGGGCGCGGAGCGGGAGCCGGTTGCGCCATCTGCGGCGCGGGGCGTGCCTGCTGCTGCGGCTGCCCGACGTTCATGGCCGGGCGCGGCTGCGAGCGCGTCTGCGAGAGCTGCGGCTGGGCCAGCTGCAGACCGGCACCCGGCACGTGCTGGGGCGGTTGCGGAGCCTGGCCGGGGAAGAAGCCGGCGCCGGCGCCGGGTTGCCCGAGCGGCTGACCGTAGCCCTGGTTCTGCGCCATGGCCGGAGCCGCATGCGGCGGCGTCTGCGGAAAGGGCGCCTGCGGAGCGCGCGGCGCGGCCTGCGGTTGCGGACGCGCGGGAGCCGGCTGGGCCGGAGCGCGCGGCGCGGCCGGAGCCGGGGCAGGCGAGGGGCTCTTCTGGCCGCTCTCGCTCATGACGTTGCGCAGCACCGAGGCGGCCAGCGCCTTGAGCGTCGGGAAGACTCCCTGACCGGTGTTGGCGACGGCCTCGAAGACCGGCGCGTTGTGCGGGTTCATGAGGCGCGACAGCTCCTCGACGCTCAGGGCGTCCGGCAGGTCGCGCTTGTTGAACTGGATCACGTGCGGCAGCGTCGCCAGCGACTTGCCGTACTCGTTCAGGTTCTCCTCGAGGTTGCGCAGCGACTCGAGGTTCTGGTTCATCATCGCGGCCGAGGAGTCCGCCACGAAGATCACACCGTCGACGCCCTGCAGGACGAGCTTGCGCGTCGAGTTGTAGTAGACCTGGCCGGGCACGGTGTAGAGCTGGAAGGCCGTGCGCATGCCCGCGACCGTGCCGAGGTCGAGCGGCATGTAGTCGAAGAAGAGCGTGCGGTCGCCGTCGGTCGAGATGCTCGTCAGGTCGCCGCGGTTCCCCTCCGGCGCGCGCTGGTGGATGATCTCGAGGTTGGTCGTCTTGCCCGACATTCCCGGGCCGTAGTACACGACCTTCAGGTTGACGGACTTCTGCGCGAAGTTGATCTGGACCATGGTTCAGTTTCCCGGGGACTGGCCCGTGCGCGACGCCGGGCGGAAGGCTTCTTCGGACGTGGAGGGGTGGTTGCGCGAGGGAATCGGGCCGGAGGGCTCGTCGGTCGGCGCGGCGGGCACGCCGGACGGGCTCGAAGCCGCCTCGCTGCGGCCGTGACGGGCGCGCTCGATGCGCGCCAGCACGCCGTCCATCGGCAGACGCACGTCCTCGGGGGCGGCCTCGCGGCCGAGCAGGACGACGAGACAGGCGCTCTCCGAGCGTCGCAGCACCAGCGTCCCGCGCGCGGCGCGCAGGCAGATGCGCTCGGGCGCGTTCCAGGTCAGGGGCGCCACGGCGGCCGTGATGTCGTTGAGCCACGAGGCCGCCAGCGCGGCGGTGCCATCCTCGCGCCCGGGCTCGCTACCCGCGCCGGCGTGTGCGATCGGCACGCCGTCGTGGGAGATGAGCAGCACGAAGTCGACGCCCGGCAGGCGCGAGAGCGGTTCGAGGAAATGGATCACGTTGCGGCTCCTTCGCCACCGGAGGCGGCGTTCATCCCGGCCATGGAAAGCAGGGCCTCCTCGCGCGTGCGGCCGAGCGGGCCGCTGCACAGGAGCGCGCCCGCGTCCTGCTCGCCGGGCGCGATCGAGAGCGTGCCGAAGCCGCCCTCGAGCTGGATCTGGAACAGCTGCCCGAGACCAAGCCGGCGCGCCGCGGAGCGCGAGCCGGCCAGGATGTTCTGCACGCTGCGCGCGGTGCGCTCGGCCGTGGCGCCCTTCGGGCCCTGGACCAGCGCGGTCTGGCCGCGCACGTAGAGCGCGGCCTGCACGTCGGGCTGGGCCGCGAGCTCGCGCAGGAGCTGCTGCACGCTGCCGGCGGAGACGTGCTTGCCGTCCACGCTCGCCACCTCGACCAGGTTGCCCGAGCGCTCGACCTCGTGCAGCGCGCGCTCGAAGGTCGGTGCGCAGTCGGCCCGTGCGGCCAGGGTGCGGTAGCGCCCCTCGAGCTCGAGCGTGCCGGGCTCGACCGACAGGCACTTCGCGGCGCAATCGCGCGCGTCCTTCCAGGCGCCGATGCGCGTCAGGAAGTCGAGCTTGGCGCGCAGCGGGCGCAGGTCGCCGGGTAGCTTCTCGCTGGCGCGATCGAGGGCCGCCAGGGCCGCGCGGCCCTGCTCGCGGCCGCGGTCGGCGAAGAAGCGCGCCAGGCGCACGCGCGCCAGCAGGTACAGCGCCTCGGGATCGTGATCCTTCTCGAGCCAGCGCGACAGCTCTTCCTCGGCGCGCGTGAGCTCGTCGGAATCGATCAGGATCTCGCACAGCTCACGCCACAGCGGGGGGCGCGGGGCCACGGCGAGCTCGCGCCGCAGCTGCGTCAGGCGCTGCTCGCGCTCGGCGCGGCGCGTGCGCTGGTGGTAGCGCGCGAGCTGCACGTTGTCGGGGAAGGCCGCCAGGCCCTCGGCGCAGGTGCGCTCGGCCTCGCCGGTCTTGCCGGCCAGGGCGAGCTGCTGGGCCAGGGCCATGTAGTTGCGCGGCGTCGGGTCCTGGGCCAGGGCCCGTCGGGCGCCGCGGATGCGGCCGAAGGCGAGGATGCGTTGGAAGAAGCTCATGGATTCCGGGCCATGTGGGCCCGCAGGTCTTGGACGTCGCGCTCGACACGCTCGCGCGGCTCCCAGTCGGAGCCGCCGTGACTCAGGGCTTCCTCGAAGGCGCGCAGCGCGCCGGCGAGGTCACCACCCTGCGCGAGCTGCAGGCCACGCGTGCGGCACAGCTCGGCGCTCTGCAGGCGCTCGCGCTCCTCGTCGACCCGCAGCTGCTCCTCGGCCTGCTTCTGATCGGCCAGGACGGTCAGGCGCACGCGCAGCTCCGAGCGCTCGGAGAGCACGCGCAGGGCGCCGTGCCACACCGGATTGCGCTCGACGAAGGCCTCGAGGTCCGCCAGGCGGCGCTGCAGCGAGGTCGTGTTGCCCTCGCTGGCCGCGGGCAGGCCGCGGAACTCCTCGGCCAGACGCAGCTCGCGCAGCACGAGCACACCCGCACCGCCGGCCAGCAGCACGAGCAGCAGCAGCACCCTCCAGCCGCCGCCGGAGCGCTGGTGCTGCTTGAGCTTCTTGAAGCGCAGGTCGCGGATCAGGCGCGCCGCGTCCTTGCGGGCGGGATCGAGCTGCAGGACCTCGCGCAACCAGCCCGCCGCCTCGCTCGTGCGGCCCTCGGCGATGCATTTCTTGGCGCGCTCGAAGTAGCGTCCGACCAGGTCCTGGACCATGCCCTGGCGGCGCATGAGCTGGGCCATGTCGCGCTCGAGGGCTTCGTGCCCGGGGAAGCGCTGCAGCAGGAACTCGAGCACCGCCATGGCGTGGTCGATCTCGCCCTCGCGCTCGAGGCGCGTCGCGAGGCGCCGACCGATCGGCATGGGTGCGGCCTGCCCGCCCTCGTTGAGCTCGGGATGCGCGAGGCCGAGGATGAGGAGCGCCTCGAGCACCTCCGGATCGGCCCCTTCGCCCGTGGCCACCGAGCCCAGCACCTCGGCACACTCGAGTGCCGTGCGCTCGTCCATGTGCTCGACCTCGGTGATCCGACCGCGCAGGTGCTCGCGCGGCTCGCTGCGCTTGTCGGGCGCGCCGTGCACGGCCAGGGTCGCGTCGCGGACGATCAGCGTGGTGGTCATGAGGGCAGAGAGCCCCGACCCTCCCGGGCGCCACAGGCACGCGCAGGGTGGCGGAGACGGGTCCGTATCGTCCCGGTCACGAACGAGCCTGAAGGGAATCACCAGGGGGAGAGGCCCGCGGAAGTCCTTTCCGTCCGGATCCCCCGCGCGTACCCCTTGGTCGTCCCGCCGCGATCCATTAGAGTCTTCGCCCCCGAGGTCCCGCCCCCATGAAAGAGACGCCGCTCCATTCCGTGCACGTGGCCCTGGGCGCTCGCATGGTCGAGTTCGGCGGCTGGAACATGCCGGTGCAGTACGCCTCGATCCTGGACGAGGTCCGGACCGTGCGCACGCAGTGCGGCCTGTTCGACCTGTCCCACATGGGGCGCTTCGAGGTCGTCGGCCGCGACGCGGTGGCCCTGGTGGACCGCGTGTGCACCAACCACTGCGCGAAGATCCCGGTCGGCTCGATCCGCTACTCGCTCCTGTGCCGCGAGGATGGCCGGCCGCTCGACGACCTCCTGATCTACCGCGACGAGGTCGGCGTGTACCTCGTCGTGAACGCCTCGAACTCGGCGCGCGACCTCGACTGGATCCGCTCCCACGCCGGAGGCCTCGCGGCCGAGGTGCGCGACACGACGCCCGACACGGCCATGCTGGCCCTGCAGGGTCCGCACTCGCAGGAGATCCTGGCCAAGGTCACGCGCGACGTGGACCTCGGCGCCATCAAGTACTACCGCTTCGGCTTCGGCACCGTGTGTGGACTCGCGCACACGCGCATCAGCCGCACGGGTTACACCGGCGAGGACGGCTTCGAGCTGTACGTGCCGAAGGCCGAAGGGGTGCGCGTGTGGAACGAGGTGCTGGCCGCGGGCCAGGCGCTCGGCATGCGCGCCATCGGACTCGGCGCGCGCGACGTGCTGCGCCTCGAGGCCGGCATGGCGCTCTTCGGGCACGAGCTCGACGACGGCCTGAACCCGCGCGAGGCGGGCGTCGAATTCGCCCTCGCGCTGACCCCCGAGAAGGGCGAATTCATCGGGCGCGCCGGGCTCGAGCGCCTCGGGCGCGAGAAGAGCGCGCGCCTCGTGGGCATCACCACCGCCGGACCGCGCGTGCCGCGCCAGGGCCTCGAGCTCTACCGAAGTGGCGAGAAGGTCGGCGTGGTGGCCTCGGGCGGTGTGTCGCCCACGCTCGACACGAACATCGGCTCGGCTTTCGTGAAGCTGGGCCACGACCAGGAGGGAACGGAGCTCGAGCTCGACGTGCGGGGCAAGCGCCAGCCCGTGCGCGTGCAGGAGCTGCCGTTCTACTCGCGGACCCGCAAGAAATAGGACCCCCTGCCATGCGCCCCAACGATCGCAAGTACACGAAGACCCACGAGTGGGTGAAGCTCTCCGGCGAGGACGCCGTGTTCGGGATCACCGACTTCGCCGTGCAGGAACTGTGCAGCGGTAACGAGGGCGACCTCGTCTACTGCGACATGCCCGAACCGGGCCGCGCGGTGGTGGCCGGCGAGACCTTCGGTGAGATCGAGTCGGTCAAGGCCGTGGCCGACCTCAACGCGCCCATCTCGGGCACGGTCTCGGAGATCAACATCAACGTCGAGGAGCACCTCGAGGTGCTCTCGCGCGACCCGTGGAACGCGGGCTGGCTGATCAAGATCAAGCCCGAGTCGCGCACGCTCGACGGCGAGGGCCTGATGGATGCCGCGGCCTACGAGGCCTTCATCGCGGCCTCGAAGCACTAGGCCGCGCGCGTGTCCGCCGCGCGCGAGCGCTGGCGTCTGCTCGAGACCTGGTGCGCCGAGCCGGGCTGGAACATGGCGCTCGACGAGGCCCTGCTCGCGAGCGCCGATCCGACCCCGGTCCTGCGCTTCTACACCTGGGAGCCCGCGGCCCTGTCGCTGGGCTATTTCCAGCGCTGGAGCACGCTGCAGGCGCGCGCCGCCGGTCAGGTCGTCGTGCGCCGCTTCAGCGGCGGCGGCGCGATCCACCACGCCGACGAGCTGACCTTCGCGCTGGCCGCACCGGCCACGCACGCGCTCTTCCGCGGCGAGGTCCGGCGCAGCTACGAGCGTGTGCACGGCCTCCTGGCGCGCGCGCTGGCACACCACGGCGTGCAGGCCGACCTGCGTGGAGCGCGCGCGGTCAGCTCCGACCGCGCGGCGACGGGCATGTGCTTCCACGAGTCGACCGACCTCGACCTCGTGTGGGACGGCGCGAAGGGGGTCGGCTCGGCCCAGCGGCGCACGGGTGGGCGCGTGCTGCACCACGGCTCGATCAAGCTCGGACGCACGGCCCTGGAGGAGGGCGTGGCGGTGCTCCGCACGCACGCGCCGGAGCTGACGGCCGAGGGGCTGGCGCGCGAGCTGGCCGAGGTCTTCGCCGACGGACTGGGGCTCGAGCTCGTGGCCGAAGGGCCGCGGCCGGAGGAGCTGGCCTTCGCGCGCGCGCGGGCCGAGTTCTACCGCTCGCCGGAGTTCGTGCGCCGCCGCTGAGGCGCCCGGCGGCGCTGTGGCGCGGGCGCTGTGGCGCTGGGCGCTGTGGCGCGGAAAAGGCGCCGTGCGCCGTGCAGCGCCTCCCGCGCTGCGCGAATGGTTACCCCGTCTGGATTCGAACCAGAAATGACAGGACCAAAACCTGTAGTGTTACCGTTACACCACGGGGTAACTCGACCAGCGGGCAAGCCCGCGGCCGGATTCGAGGGCGGGGACGATACCAGCGGCCCCCGAGGGGGTCAACCGCCGACGAGCCGACGCCACGCAAGCCACAGGGCCGTGCGGGCCGCCCAGCGCCGGATCGCCTCGCGCCCGAAGCCCGGAAAGAGCCGCTGGGTGCTCTGGACCTCGCCCCCGAAGGCGGTCGCGAACCACACCAGGCCGATCGGTTTCTCGGGCGTGCCGCCGTCGGGGCCGGCCAGGCCGGTGACCGCCACCGCGAGCGCGGCCCCGCTCGCGCGCACGGCCCCGCGCGCCATGGCCTCGGCCGTCTCGCGGCTGACGGCCCCGTGCTCGACCAGGGTCGCGCGCGGCACGCCGAGGCTGGCCTCCTTGGCCTCGTCCGAATAGGTCACGTAGCCCTGGCGGAAGACGGCGCTGGCGCCCGGGACGCCCGTCAGGAGCGCCTGCACGAGCCCGCCGGTACAGGACTCGGCCAGCGTGAGCGTGGCCCCGCGCGCGCGCAGGGCCGCGCACAGGACGCGCTCGAGCTCCCAGTCGTGCTCGGAGTAGAGCTCGGCCGCGAAGCGCGCACGCACCTCGGCCGCGCGCGCCTCGAGGGCCGCGCGCGGCCCCGGCTCGGCCGAGGAGGCGCGCAGCGTGACCGACAGCACGCCCTCGCGCGCGGTCACCCCGATCAGGGGCTCGGCGGAGCGCTCCATCCACGCGCCGGCGCGCTCGGCGAAGAGGCTCTCGGAGAGTCCGAACAGGTAGAACGCGCGCACGGGCAGCGGCGCGCGCACGCGGCCCGACGCCACCAGCCAGGGCAGGACCTCGTCGGCCCACATGCCCTGCAGCTCGCGCGGCGGACCGGGCAGCACGACCACCGCGCGCCCGTCCAGCTCGAGGCGAAAGCCGGGGGCTGTGCCGTGACGGTTCGGGATCACGATGGCGCCGCGCGGGAAGAGCGCCTGGCGGCGGTTCGTGTCGCTCATCGTGACGTTGCGACGCGCGAACCAGGCGCGCACGTCGGTCAGCGCGGCCTCGTCGAGCGCGAGCTCGCGTCCGAAGGCCGCCGCGACGCCGTGGCGCGTCACGTCGTCGAGCGTCGGTCCGAGTCCACCCGTCACGCACAGGAGCTCGACCTCGGCCAGGGCCCGGCGCACGGCCGCAGCGATGGCCGGCTCGTCGTCGCGCACGACCTCGCCGCCGGCGGTCAGGATCCCGTGGCGCTGCAGCTCGCCCGCCAGCCAGCCCGTGTTCGTGTCGACCTGGCTGCCCGAGAGCAGCTCGTCCCCCACCGCCAGGATGCGCGCGCGACCGCCGCTCACGCCGTGCGCTCCGCGCTGCGGCGCGCGACCCAGCGCGAGCCGAGGATGCCCACCTCGTACAGCACGATCATCGGACCGGCCATCATCACCTGCGAGAAGACGTCCGGGCCGGGCGTCAGGAGCGCGGCGAGGCAGAAGGCCGCCACGGCGAAGTAGCCGCGCAGGCGCGCGAAGGTCGCGGCCTCGACGATCCCGACCAGGGCCGTGAAGATCATCAGGAGTGGCAGCTGGAACACGAGCCCCATCGCCAGGCTCAGGCTCGAGACGAAGTCGAAGTAGTACTCGAGCCGCAGATCCGCGCGCACCTCCTCCGGATCCATCATCTGCAGCGAGTAGAACATCGCGTAGGGCACGATGAGGTAGAAGGCGAACACGACCCCGGCCGCGAACAGCACGAGCGCCGGCGGGAAGAAGAAGTAGACCCAGCGCTTCTCCTTGGCGTACAGGCCGGCAGCGACGAACTGCCACAGCTGCCAGAGCAGGAACGGCCCGCCCAGGGCCAGGCCCGCGAAGCCGGCGATCTTCAGCACGAACCACATCGCCTCGGTCGGCGTCTGGACCGTGAGGCGCTCCTCGAGCGCGAAGCGGAAGCTGCCGTCGGGCGCGAAGTAGCGTTCCTTCAGGGCGGGCTCCGCCTCGACCTTCTGGCGGTAGGTCTCGAGGTAGGTCGCGTTGAGGTCGGCGACCAGGCGGTGGTAGGGCGCGAGCAGGATCCCGCGCAGGTGCTGGTTGAAGGCCAGGCACACCGCAAAGGTCACGATCAGCACGAGCAACCCGCGGAAGAGGCGCTTCTTGAGCTCGGCCAGGTGGTCGCCGAGCGTCATGCGCGTGTGGCCGAAGGGATCCGGCTCCTCCGGCGCCTTGCGTGACTCCGCGGCCATGCTCATCCGAAGATGATAGAGGATCGCGCGCCGCCGCGCGTGAAGCGCACCCCCGGGAAACGGCGCGGGCCGCGCTCCCCCGATCGGAGAGCGCGGCCCGCGTGGAGGTCGGTGTCGGCTACTGGCCGGCGCCCAGGCGGAAGTACTCGCGGATGTCCTGCAGCGGCACGATCTGCACGCCCAGGGACTCGGCCTGCTTGTACTCGGCCAGCTCGGAGGCCTGCATCGGGGCCTCGAGGGGCTCGCCCGTCGCCGGGTCGTTCCACATCTCGCTGCCGACGATCAGGAAGTGCGTCGTCTTGTCGACGCGCGGCTGGATGGCGATGCCCATCTTCTGCAGGAGACCCGTCAGGTCCTGGGTCGAGTAGCTGCCCGAGAAGCGTCCGACCAGGACCGCGTTGCGGCCGCCGACCGGGTCGTAGACCGGGTTGATCACGACGTCTCCGGCGACGACCGGGCTGTAGCGGTCGGTCAGGTCCGAGAAGATCACCTCGGCCGAGTTGGCCTTGACGTCCGTCACCTCGGCCCAGGCCTTGACGCGCGTGTCGCCCGCGCGGCCCGAGCGGACCTGGAAGCGCATACCGCGCACCAGACGCTGGTTCGCGCCGATGTCGATCCAGCCGGTGCCGAGGCGCTCGGAGACCTCGAGCACGCTGGCGTCGGGCTGGTTCGAGAACGGGTCCTTGGCGAAGGCCGTCACGCGCGAGAGCTCGGCGATGCGCGCGGCGTCGATGGCCTTGAGGCGCGCGGCCTCGCGGCTGGCCACGGTGGCGTCGTCGCGCGTCTTGCGCAGCTCGCCGTCACGCTCGGAGAGCTGCGTGCGCAGCTGCTCCAGGCGGCCTTCGAGCTCCTGCTCGCGCTGCTGGGCGTTCTTGGTCTCGTCGGCGATCTGCGTGCGCAGGCCGGCGATGGTCGTGTCCTTCTCGCTGCCGATCTGCGTGGCCGCGGTCTGGGCCGAGGAGACCTCGCTCTCGAGGCCCTTCACGCGCGTCTCCAGCTCGGCGATCTTCGCCCCGCGGGCGCTGAAGGCGGCCAGGATCTTGGGCAGCGACGTCTCGAAATCCTTCTCGGACGCGCCGAGGTCCGGGAAGGTCGCCTTGAGTTCCTCGAGGGCCTTGCGCGCGGCGGCGGGGTCGGCGGCGGGGTCGGCCGTGGTGCGGTCGTACCAGCCGAGCACGGTCGAGAGGTTGCGGCGCAGCTCGACGGTCTGATCGAGCTCGGCCTGCTTGGCGGCGACGGCAGTCTCGGCGTCGCCACGCGCCTTCTGCTCGGTCGTGAGATCGCTCTGGGCGATGTAGGCGAAGAAGATGGCGACCAGGAACAGGACACCCACCGTGACCATCCAGACGATGGAAATGCGGGCCTTCCCAGCGGTACTGCGCACCATGAGGGGGCTTCCTCGGGAGGAAGAAATAGAGGCGAGGGGAACGGCCCCGATGACGGACTCTCCTGCGCAGTGGGGCCTCTTCTGCAGGGGATGGAGAGTGCGGAGTGATACCCGAGTCCGCGCGGTTTCCGCAAGGAGCGCGAGGGATTTCGCGCCCTTGAACGGGCCCGCGGCAGGGGTAGGCTCCGCACCCCGGTCGATCGACCCGTGAAGGTCCACCGACCGTGGCGACCCCCTCCTATCCGCCCTCCTCGGGCGGGTTTCCGAAGACCTCGGGATGGCCCACGAACGCGCTCCGCTGCCCCGCCCCAGGATCCTGGGCGTCCTGGGCGGCATCGCCTCCGGCAAGTCCGCCGTGGCCCGGCTCCTGGCCGGCGCCGAGGGCGAGGTGCTCTCGGCCGATGCCCTGGCGCACGCGGCCCTCGATTCGGCGGAGCTCCGCGCCCGGGTGCGCGCGCGCTTCGGCGCGCAGGCCCTGCGCGCCGACGGCCGCGTCGACCGCGCGCACCTGGCGCGCGCCGTGTTCGAGCCCGAGACGGGCGCCGCCGCGCGCGCCGAGCTCGAAAGCTGGATTCACCCGCTCGTTCGTGACAGGATTCACGCGCGCCTCGAGGCGGCGCGCGTCGCGGGCGTCCCGAGGGTCGTCCTGGACGTGCCGCTGCTCCTCGAGAACGATGCCCAGCACGGCCTCGCGCGGCTGTGCGACGTGCTCGTCTTCGTGGACGTCCCCGACGACGAGCGCGACCGGCGCGCGCAGCGCGAGCGCGGCTGGGCGCCGGGCGAGGTCTTCCGCCGCGAGGCGACGCAGCTCCCGCTCGCCGAGAAGGCCCGGCGCGCCCACCACGTCCTGAACAACCATCGGGGGTTGCCCGAGCTCGAGCACGCGGTCCAGGAACTCCTGGCGCGGCTGTGAGCGCGAGTCCCCGCTCTCCCTGAACGAGACCCATGTCGAAGAAACGCAACTGGCAGAAGAGGAAACGCTTCCGGCACTTCGGAGGCGACGGCGGCGGCGGTGGTGGCGGATTCCACCGCCCCGGCGGCCACGGCGGTCACGGCGGTCACGCCACCGCGGTGCTCGAGGAGGTGAAGATCGACTTCGCCGCCCTGCCGGCCGACCTCTCGGAGGCCGAGATCGAGGCCCTCGAGGCCGCCCTGCCCGCGCCGGCCAAGAAGAAGAAGGCCGAGTCGACCGACTACGTCGAGCTCGTCGAGGCCAACCTGGCCGAGCTGGCCGAGATCGTCGAGGAAGAGGGCTACACGACCACCGAGCCGCTCCGGCGCCGACGCGACTACGTGTGGACGATCGCCAGCGAGCGTCTGAAGCACCACGTGCCGGTCGAGTACACCGGCCTGCTCGAGGTCACGCCCGACAACCACGCCTTCCTGCGTGCGAGCCACTACTCCTACCTGGCCAGCGAGGAGGACGTGTTCATCCCGCCCTCGATGGTGACGCGCCTCGGCCTGCGCACGGGCATGACCGTGACGGGCGAGCTACGCGTGCCGCGCGAGGGAGAGAAGTACTTCGCGCTCAAGAAGATCACCAGTGTCGATGGCGGCGACCCCGAGCTGGTCATCAGCCGCACGCCGTTCAAGGAGCTGACGCCGCTCTACCCGACCAAGCGCCTCCTGCTCGAGGGCACCAGCGAGAACCCGCTCGAGATGCGCATCGTCGACCTGATCACGCCCATCGGGCGCGGTCAGCGCGGCCTGATCGTGGCTCCCCCGCGCACGGGCAAGACCGTGCTCCTGCACCAGATCGCGCGCTCGATCGTCGAGAACGCGCCCGACGTGCACCTCATCATCCTCCTGGTCGACGAGCGCCCCGAGGAGGTCACCGACTTCGAGCGCTCCTTGCCCGAGGGCTCGCGCGAGGTCGTCAGCTCGACCTTCGACGAGTCCTCCGCGCGTCACATGAAGGTCGCCCACATGGTGATCGAGAAGGCGCGCTCGCTGGTCGAGGCCGGCAAGGACGTGGCCATCCTGCTGGACTCGATCACGCGCCTCGCGCGCTCGGCCAACAACGAGGCGCCCTCGAACGGCAAGCTGCTCTCGGGCGGCATCGAGGCCACCGCGATGCAGTTCCCGAAGCGCTTCTTCGGCTCGGCGCGCAACATCGAGGACGGCGGCTCGCTGACCATCCTCGGCACGGCCCTGATCGAGACCGGCTCGCGCATGGACGAGGTGATCTTCGAGGAGTTCAAGGGCACCGGCAACATGGAGCTCGTGCTCGACCGACGCCTCTCCGATCGGCGCATCTTCCCGGCCATCGACATCAACCGCTCGGGCACGCGCAAGGAAGAGCTGCTCTTCACCGAGGAAGAGATCAAGCGCATCTGGATGCTGCGCAAGGTCCTGAACGAGCTCGACCCGGTCGAGGCGATGGAGATGCTCATCCAGAAGATCCGCCGCACCAAGGTGAACGGCGAGTTCCTGATGACGATCGGTTCCTGAACCGTCGCGGCCCGGCGGACGTCCTCAGTCCGCCGGCCGCGAGAGGCGCAGGATCTCGCTCACCGTGCGCTGCGCGGGTCCGAGGGCGCGCCGCGAGGCGCAGGCCTCGGTGCGGCGCTCGAGGGCCATCGCCAGCCAGACGAGATCGTCGCGGCGGTCCTCGAGGTAGGTGTCGAGCGCCCAGCGGTAGAGCGCCGCCAGATGCCGGCGCTGCAGCTCGGGCTCGTCGAGGTGCTTCCAGGCGAACAGGAGCCGGTTGCGCTCGACCATGGCGCGCACGAAGTCCTTCGGCACGCGTCGGCCGATCGTGCCGCGGTGGCGGTGCTCGACGACCGAGGCCGGCTGGTAGAGCACGCGCTTGCCGGCCCGCCAGGCGCACCAGCTGAGGTCGATGTCCTCCCAGTAGAAGGGCTCGAAGAGCGGGTCGAAGGGCGCGGCCAGGAACTCGGCCCGGCGCAGCAGCATGGCCCCGCCGACGGCGAAGGCCACGGGCGCGATGCGCAGGGCGGCGGGCGGCACGTGGCCCTGCAGGGCCGGCTGGTCGAGCTCGAGCAGACCGTTGCGCTCGCGCAGGAAGGCGAAGGACTCGAGGCTCGTCTCCTCGCCGCGCAGCAGGATGCGCGGGACCACCGCCGCGACCTCGGGGTCGGCCAGGCAGGCCACCAGCGGATCGAGGAAACCCCGGCGCACGAGCACGTCGGGGTTCATGCCGAAGATGAGCTCGTGGCGTGCGGCCGTGACGCCGTCGTGGAAGGCGCGCGCGAAGCCGCCGTTGTCGGCGCGCGCGACCACGCGCACGCTCGGCCAGCGTGCCCCCAGAGCGGCGGCCAGCACGTCGCGGCCGGTGTCGTCGACGACGACGACCTCGTCGCCCGCCTCGCGCCGCTCGAGCTCGGCCAGCAGCGCCGGCAGGTGCCGCTCGAAGTGGTCGAGGTCGTCGAGCGAGGGCATCACGATCGAGACGGGGCGCGTCACGGGCGGGACTCCTCGGCCGAGACGCCGGGCGTCTGCCAGGTGGAGAGCTCGGCCGGCACGGAGGTCGGCGCGAGCAGGAGGCGCAGCGGAATGCGCCGCGCGCGGGCGACGAGCGCGGCCATGCGCTCGCGCCGCCAGGCGAGCTCGTCGTTCGCGCGAGCGAGCTCGGCGTTCACGCGGGCGAGCTCGGCGTTCACGCGGGCGAGCTCGGTCTCCATCGGGCGCCGCCACTCGAGCTCGCGGTCGACCGCCTCGAGCGCCGTCAACGCCTGACGCAGGGCACCCAGCAGCTCGGCGAAGGGAGCGCCCTCGGCCGGCAGGACCGGATCGCCCTCGGCGCGCACGGTGCGGTGCAGCGCCACGAGGATCGGACGCAGGAAGCGGTTCAGCAGGCGCGCCTGGGTCTCGAGCGCGGTCAGGCCGACGCTGGCGACCTGGCGCGTGCCGAGCTCGGCCCCACCCTTCGCCTCGCGCAGGATGCCGGCCGCGGCATCGTGCTCGTCGCGGGCCCGGGCGAGCTCCTGCTCCTTGGCGCGCACGTGCGTGGCCGCGCGCTGCAGCTCGGACTCGACGTCGCGGTACTCCTGTTCCTTGTGGCGGATGTAGCGGCCCGCCTCCTGCAGCTGGCCCTCGACCTGCACGATGTGGCGGTCCTTCGAGGCCAGCGTGCTCTCGAGCTCGCGCAGGCGCGCGTGGGCCTCGAGCACCTCGGCCTCCTTCTTGCGCACGTACTCGCCGGCCGACTCTAGGTGCTCCTCCTTCTTCCGCGCGCTGTGTTGGGTCTCGTTGAGCAGTCGGTCGAGGTCCTCGAAGAGCGTCATCAGCTCCTCACGCCCCTCGTCGAGCTCCTCCTTCTTGGTGCGCAACCAGGCGATCTCGTTGCGGGCCTCGCGCAGCCGGTCCTGGGCTTCCGAGCCCTCGCCGAGGCCGAGCGCGAGCAGCTCGAGCGCGTCGGCCTCCCCCATCTCACCGGCCCAGTCCTCGCGCAGCCCGTCCAGGCCCGAGAGCACGCGCACGAACAGCTCGCGCGAAGGCAGGGCCGCGAGTTCCTGGTGGCGCCGCAGCGGCTCGCGCAGCGAGCCCGGCAGCTCGGCCGCCGCCTGGCGTGCACGCGTGGCCGCGAGCAGCCCCTCGTAGCGCGCGACGAGCTCGGCCGCCTCGGTCTCGATCGTGCGCACCGGGCGGATGCCGGCCACGAGGGTGTCGAGCAGGCCGGGTTCCTCGACGCAGCGCCGCATGACGCGCGCCAGGTCCTCGGCGTCACCCGGCGCGAAGAGCAGTCCGTCCTGGCCGTCGCGCACGCACTCGGGCAGCGCGCCGAAGCGGCTCACGAGCACCGGGCGGTGCGCGGCAAAGGCCTCGTGGATCACGAGCGGCCAGTTCTCGACCCAGATCGAAGGCACCACGACGACGTCCACCTCGCCCAGGATCGCCGGCAAGGCCTCGCGCTCGTAGGGCCCGCGCCACACGGCGCCGACGGCGGCGCAGCGCGCACGCATGGCCTCGACGTACACCCGGTCGGACGAGTAACCGAAGACCGAGAGCTCGGCCCCGCGCGGCAGGCGCGAGAAGGCCTCGAGCAGGACGTGCACGCCCTTGTGCTTGGCGATCCCGCCCAGGAAGGCGAAGCGCACCGGCCGCGCGGCGCGCGCAGGCGGCGGAGCCAGACGGGCCAGATCGGCACAGCGGAAGCCGTAGGGCTGCAGCGCCAGGCGTTCGCGCGGGAGCCCGCCGCGCTCGAGCTCGCCGAGCAGCTGGCGCGAAGGCGCCAGCACGAGCTCGAAGCGCGCGAAGGCCTCGGCCCGCAGGCGGTCGAGCTGACTGCGCTCGCTCGCCATCCCCTCGAAGCGCTCGCCGGCGAGACCGTGCTCCTCGAGCCGATCCGCCAGGATGCCCTCGAGGCGCGTCCAGGCCTCGGGCGCAAGCTGCGACTCGAAGGCGCCCATGTGATAGTCGCCGAGCCCCGGCTGCTCGTTGAGGTGCGAGAGCGCGAGGTCGCAGCGCGCGCAGGCACGCGCGTCTCCGCGCACGTCGCAGTGCGAGAGGTCCGGGCGCAGCAGCGTGTAGCGGTGGCAGACGGGGAAGTAGTCGTGCGCCGTGTAGAGGCACGGAATGCCGCGCTCCTCGGCCGCCTCGACCAGCCCGAGACCGAGCTTGAGCAGGTGCTGGAAGTGCACGACCTCGGGGCGCTCGCGGTCGAGGAAGGCCGCGAAGGCGCGGGTCACGTCGGGCATGTCGAGCGCCTGGCGCGGCGTCTCGGGCGCGACGTTGTGGGTCAGCCAGTTGACCGCATAGCCGTCGCGCTCCTCGCGCCGCAGGGCGAGGTCCGCCAGCACGGGATCGCGGCGCGGCACGAACACCTCGACCCTGTGTCCGGCCCGCGTCAGGGCCTCGGCCAGCGAGCGGGTGTAGCCCTCGACACCCGTGCGCTCGACGGGAGGGAAGCCGTGGGCAACGAGACAGATGCGCATCGGGGCGGAAGTATAGGGATCGGCCAGGCCGCCCCGGAGCCCCGAAGGATCTTCCGGAGGGTCCGCTCCTATCGGATGGAAACGCGCGCGACTGTGGCCGGTGCGTAAGAACGGCGGACGCACTGCGGATTCCATGCAGTGACGCCTCCCTCACGGCCGAGAGGGAGCGCGTCCACAGGGGAACTTCTCAGGGGGAAGTGGTGAAAAGCTTCGCATTGTGGAGCCGGTCCGGGCTCGAACGGGCACGCGGCTTCACGCTCATAGAACTGGCCATCGCGACGTCGATCCTGATGATCGGGATCGTCAGCGTGCTCTCGGCCTCATCGCAGATGCACGCCTTGCGGCAGGTCAACCGCGAGCGCACGCTGGCCCAGAACGCGGTGCGCTCGATCTCCGAGCGCATCCACGCGGCCAGCCAGGGCTTCAGCGACGATCCGACGACCTGGGGCGCCGAGCTGCTCGCGCTGTACGGTCCGGGGGGCACGAGCGGAGACACCTTCGAGGTCCTCGGCCTGGCCGAGGCGGAGGAAGGCGAACCCGTCGGCCGGATCGTGATCGTCACCGACGAGCGCAGCACCGATGCCGAGCTCGGACGTGACCTCGGGATGCCGCGCGACCTGAACGGCGACGGCGATGCCAGCGACGCCGACGTGAGCGCCTCGGCGCGCATCCTGCCGGTCACGCTCACCCTGCGCTGGCGCGGCGAGAACGGTCAACAGATCCTGCGCCACGGCTTCTACGTGATGGGGTACTGAACATGATCGTCCTCCATCCCGCCCGGTCGAGCCACGCGCGCCGCGGGGCCATGCTGATCGAGACCCTGATCGGCGTGACGCTCTTCGCCGTGGTCCTGCTCTCGTCGATGGCCATGGTCGAGTCGGGGCGACGCTTCTCCAGCTCGACCATGCAGATCACGACGGTCGAGGACCTGGCCCAGCAGATGCTCTTCCGGCTCGAGCACGAGCTCGCGCCGGCCAGCGGCGCCGAACCGATCTTCACCCTGGCGACTCCGCTCTCGGCCGCCGACCTCGGGTCGATGACGGTCAGCTCGACGCGCGGCTTCCCGCCGCGTGGCACGCTACTGCTCGAGCGCGGCACCGCGCGCGAGGAGCGCGTGGCCTACACCAATCTCCTCGGTCTGACCGAGTTCGGCGGGCTGACGCGCGGCCTCGCCTGCACCACGGCCGGCGACCACGCGGCGACCAGCGGCGTCGAGCACCTGTGGGCCGGCCTGGCCATTCCGCTCGAGAACCAGGGCGCC
>Ga0172373_10003206_pt1 | contig 24219 bp, 18 predicted proteins | sample Lak10m_2_FD_114546 | JGI IMG/M metagenome (GOLD analysis project Ga0172373, IMG submission 114546) | Freshwater microbial communities from Kabuno Bay, South-Kivu, Congo - kab_092012_10m | ecosystem: Environmental > Aquatic > Freshwater > Lake | place: Democratic Republic of the Congo...
ATAATAGATATACTTAATATGGAAGGAGGTGCCGCAGGATTACAAATCCAGCGGAGCGGGACGCAGGATTACAAATCCAGCGGAGCGGTACTTTTTTCAATTTCTATTTACTTTAAGCTTCTTTCTTTTTAAACACTGGCATTTTATTTTCGCAGCCTTGCATCAAGCGTAGGATGTTTTTTTTGTGTGTAAAAACAACCGCAGCACCGATTACGATAGAGAAAATGGTTAATGGCATGGAAGTTACATGAAAAACAAAATGGATGATTAATGGAAAACTGATTGCTGTAACGATCGCTCCGAGTGAAACATAGCTAAAAGAAAGGAATACAATTAAAAATATTGCTAAACAGATGCCTGCAGCGGGAGGATGTATTGCGAAGATAACACCAAGTGCAGTTGCTACACCTTTGCCTCCTCTGAAACCAGCAAAGATTGGAAAAACATGACCTAAGATGACACAAATTGCAGCTACTAATTGGTAGTTGATTATGGTGTTTGTATTGCCTGAATTTGCAACTAATAGCGGTAACAATACTGCTACTAATCCTTTTAAGACATCGATGGCTAATACAATTTTACCAGGTTTTTTTCCAAGAACTCGAAAGGTATTGGTTGCTCCTGCATTTTTAGAACCATGTTCACGTACATCAAGACCATAGAACTTCTTTCCTATCCAAACAGCGGTAGGGATAGAACCTAGTAGGTATGCGCTAATTGCAAAAAGAATATAATTAAAATCCATATTTTCAAAATTAGTTATTACTAAATAAACGTAAGAATTTACTGATAAATACACGGTTATCGGTAAACTCATAAGTAAAGTTTTTTGATTTTCGTTTGTCTGGTTTTAAGCCATTTATTCGATTTGCAAAATCTTCGTCTTCGGAGAATATTTTCATTTCCCCATCTTCTTTCGTCATCGCATGTTCGAAGTAGTAATCTTTACCAATGGCAGCGTTGATGTAAAGGCCAAGTTTATCTCCAGAAACATTTTCAGAATACATCTGTTCGAATACTGCTTTTACAGGCACTAATTTCATCACAACATTGTCATTTAAATTTACAATGGCAGCCATATCATTGGTAGATATGATTCCTTTGGTTTGTACTTTTTTGTTTTCAAACGAGGAAAGCTGTAAACCAGTAATTACAAATCCGTCTTCAAATTCGGAAGGAACTTTTTTGTATTCTCCTTTTTCACGGTAGGAGTTGATTATTTTGTTTGCTGTTTTTTCGTCGGTCCATTCATGTATTGCTTGGAATAAATTACAATTTGCAGTATCTAGGATGGATAAACTTTCTTCAGCATTAATTTTTCCTGCCATAATTGGAACGATAGATTTATCCATAGGAATGTTGAATTTAGCGGTAATATCTAATTTGGTTTTACCTGTTTCCATTTCATACTTAACATTTCCAACTGCTTCTACCACTATTGGTCCATAATTCAAACCAAGGTTTATTTTCCCACTTCCACTTAAGGAACATTCTTTGGTATTTAGGGCAATGTAATTTCCTTTCAGTTTCAAGTTTGCTAATTTTTCTTTTGTGCCAATCTGAAATTCGTGGGTTTCACTATTAAACTGCAATAATCCAGACGCGGTAATTACTACAGGGTCTTTTCCACTGATTAATGGCGATAGGAAAGTCGGATACATTTTTACACTGTCTGCACTTGGAGAATCTCTCCATAGGATCCCTGCTGAAATGGGTGATTCAGTAGTTGTAGTCATGTTTTCACTCACTGGAATTTGAATGTTTTTAGGATTTATTTCAGCGTTAAATGCCATCCAACTTCTTGTAAATTTATTACAATTATGTTTGATTCTGGTAGCCCCTTTAAATGTCAATAATGGTGTTGGAGCATTGATTTTTACACCTCCATAAAATTCAAATTGTTTACTAAGTTTAAATGTATCTTTTTCCCCAATTTTACCAAAAGCGATGGTATGGAAAATTGAATCCACTCCAATGCTTTCAAGTTTTATGGTTGTAAGGTTAGAGTCTGCATCGTAGTATGGATAATCCCCACGGGAAGAGTAACTATTTCGCGATGCGATTACGGTACTTGTATGTAAAAATTTATGGAAACGCGTAACTCGGTTAGCGATAATTAGGGAGTTGTTTAACGGGTCCATTTTCGCTTTCTTGTGGATGACTACACGTCCACTATCAGGATAAATTCGTGCATCAGCAACGTCTATGTATTTTGCATCCGTACAAACTAGTTCATTTATTTTAAGGTCAAATAATGCTTTAGAAGTTCTAAATTGTAAAGAATCTTGTCTTGGGTTTGTAGAAAACATGTTAGAAACGAGGTTTTCATTGTTGGAAGCAACTAAGTTTTTATCATTTGTACTTAGATCGATTTTCTCTTTATCCATTAACCAATCGAATTTATCCATCGTACAGCTATACATGTTTACTGGGAAGCTTACAATTGTTGCGCCAGCGTTAGATACAAAGTTTCCAATTCGATCTTTAAAAGAGATGTGCGATTTAATATTTTCGGTTGTCAATGAATATTTTTGATCTTTCTCTTCATCTATTGCTTCTTTATTTAATAAGTTAAAGAAAGAGGTGTCTGCATTCATGTCCCAACGTGAAAACTTGAAAAGTCTTGACCCCATTGTAGCCACAGCAAAATTCATTGTTCCAGAACCTGTCATTCCATTTGGAGTAATTAAAGCCATACCATTTAATTTTGCTTCATTATTGAAGAAAGATAATGGAATATCAGTAGAATATGCTTTTAATTTATTACCTCGTGGAATATAGCAGATATATGCTTTTTGCGAGACAACATCTGGGAATTGTACGCCCATTTCCATTGGTTTATTATCAAAAACTGCAAACCCTACAGTAGAATCTGGTAAAAAGGTAAACGCCCTAGAAACAGAGGAAGACTTTACGAAATCAATTTTTCCAGATCCTTGTAATCCGTTATTGGACAATACAATTTTATTTTCATATTTTGCGCCAGTCCCATAGAAATCATATCCACCTTTTGGAGCTTCTTGACTAAACCCAAAAGAGTAGTCGGGCATAATTCTTAATTCTTGTTTGATAATTGGAAATATACCTGCTGAGTTTAATTCACCTTTTAATCGGAAAGCTTTTTCTTTAAAATTATCCAAACTATCCATGGTAAAAGGGTATACATCAAAATAGAAACGAGCACTATCGTAAGCTCCTTTGTGTATTGATTTTTGTGCGTAATAAACTTTTACGTTATTGAAAACAGTGATTTTTGGGAAATCGGTAACCGCTTTAGATTTACCTGAACGGTTACTTGGAGCATCTACAAAAAGCTCTCCAGTGATACCTGAAATCACAGATCCTGTTGCAATTGGTCTGTCTCCATCTTCTTTTTTAAGTGGTGCCACTCGGAATAAACTTGATTCTGTTTTTAATAATTTGATTTTATTGTCTGCATAAACAAATTGTGCTTCTAGTGCATTAATTTCCATTTTACCAGAATTCATCCATCCACTAAAAAGAAAATTTCGGTCTTTTTGAATTGTAACATTAGCATTTTTAGGGAATACAGCTAATTGTTGTACTTCAGATAACGTAATTTGGTCAACAGCTTCAAGTTTTAATTCTAGGTTATTCAAATTAAGTACACCAAAATATGGTATTTTTCTACGTTCATCGGCTTGTTTCGTATATAAATTTTGCAGACGGATTAAATTTTCGTCTTTTTCTATTTCTTCTTGTGTTTTACCTTCCACTTTTTTAGGTCGTAAATCCGAAACAAACATTAGGTTATCGTAATCGATTTGATCTACACGTGCTTGAACAAAATTGAATGTTTTTTGATTAACTGTTACAACTTTAGTATCCAGGTCGTAGTTTATAAATCCGAGTGAATTCAGTTCTAAAATCATCGATTTAGCTTGTTCGATGGTTTTGTTCATTGCACTTGCAAGTTCTCCTTCCGTAATTGTTGTTGCCCCTTTTTCATTACAAAAATTTGAAATTCCAATCAATGGATGTACTTTTTCCATTGCTTGTAAACGTTCATAGAGTCGTGCATCAAAAAGTGTTTTAGATTCAAATCGTGCAATTCGTTGTTCTTGACTTAATCCATGTTCGTATTCCATGAGTAGGTTTTCTTTTCCTTTTTCCCACGTAATTTTGGGTACATAGAAATCGAGGTTATGGAAAGAACTAGAGAATGGTGCAGAAGAAGCTCCATTTTTTCCACGTGTAAAATCGATGGAATGTTTTTCAAGGTTGTACGTAATATCCAAACCAGGATGCGAAATTGAGTCATTTTGACCGATAAAAATGGCTACGTGACTGTTTGGAGAGATAATCTTTTTTGGGTCTACGGATATCATTTGTGCACTCATTTTGATGAATGCTTTTCCTTTATCGAAGATGGTGATTGTTGCTGGTTCTTTTACTGTACCTAGTCCTTCAAAACTGTTACCACGTTGCGCAAAACCACCACTATAATCTACATCTTCTTTTATGTTTTTAATAAATAATCGTTTATCAAAAGAAATAAAAGCTGGAAATGTTCTATCTACTTCTCTAGTAACAACGAACGCTCTATCGTTTAACTTTCCGAAAATGGGTTTAGCAAAGTATGGAGTAACCAGAATTACTGTGTCGCAATCCAGATTAGCCATTTTTAAGGAGATGGCAAAATGTTTTAATGTAGCAAAATTTGTTGCTCTTTCCATTCCTACTTTTTCCCAATTTATCACTCCCCCATTTCCTTGAAATTTTTTAAATACGGGGTCGTATATACCGGAAGTGCCATCCACTACAATACTATCGTGAAAAGGTTTCTTTTTATTTGTTTCATGGTTTGTGTTTTTAGCGAAACAAGCAAGTTTACCATTTTCAAATTTGATTACTGGTTTTTCATCGGTTACATCAAAGGAAAATTTCCCTCCTTTAAAATACCATACATGGTTTGGTGCATCTGAAATAATTCCTTTGGAAAAGAAGTCGGAAGAAAGTTCGATGAAATCCTTGAATTTATTTAAGTTTTTAGATGTTAATAGTTGATCTACAGCGGTATGCCATGCTTTGTAACTTGCGGTAGACTGTTTCTTTTCGATGATTGAATACATGGAATAGACATAGTTGTAAATTTCTGGATAAGCATGTAATTTTTTAGTTTCAAGTAGGTTACATGTTTCCACCATGCGTTTGAAATAATCGTCTGGAAAATCAGAAGTTTCAATCAACATCTTTTGTAATTCTTTTTTCACAAAATCACGTGGGTCCGAAGTTTTAATATCCGCCAAAGCATTCATTAATTCTTTGATGAACTTTTCTCTATTTTGCGAATATGTTTGTGCATTGGTAAAAGACAAACACGTTAAAACTAGAAACATTACAATACTACCTACTACTCTATTCATACTTTATTTTTTAATAAATTGAATTGCTGCCCAAGTTTCTTTGGTGAATTTTTTAACGAATGAAAGCGATTGAAAACCTGCAACTTCTATCAATTCATCCACATCTGTTTCAAAAAAACCACTGATGATTAATGATCCATTTTGAACAAGGTGTTTTGCATACGAAGCCATGTGTGCTTTCAATACATTTTTATTGATATTAGCTACTATCATATCAAATTCCATACCATCTATTAGTTCGATGTCGCCACACAAAGAAGTAGAATTAGAACATGCGTTTCGTGCTAGGTTTTCGATGGTATTTTCAACGGACCAAGGTTCGATATCAATGGCAGTAATTTCGGTAGCTCCTAATTTTTCTGCTAAAATTGCTAATACCCCGGTGCCCGTACCCATATCCAATACTTTTTTTGGAAAAGGAGAAAATTCTAGCATAGCTTTTGTCATCATCCAGGTTGTTTGGTGGTGACCTGTTCCGAAGGACATTTGCGGTTGTATAACAATTGCCATTCCTTTTACGAGATTAGAATCGTGGAAAGGAGCGATAATAGTTAATTTATCTTCTACAAATACAGGATGAAAATCGGATTCCCATAAGGCATTCCAGTTTTGATGTGGAATTTTTTCAATACTAATTTTTGTATCAAAATCATCTGAATTAAGTCCAAGTATGGTTTCAGATTGTAAGTGTTCCTCGTTAAAATCTTCTTCATTGATGTATGCTAATACACCATTATCTGTATCCATAAAGCTATCAAACCCAATTTCGGATAGTTGAGCGATAAGTATTTCTGTCCAAGGTTCTTTTGGCGAAATTTCTATATTAAGTTCTATTCTTACCATTAAAATGCATTTGCTATGCTGTTGAAATCATCACATTTAAGTGCAGCCCCACCGATCAAACCTCCATCTACGTTTGGACAAGCAAACAATTCGTTTGCATTGGATGGGTTACAACTTCCACCATATAAAATGGAGATAGAATTTGCAATTTCCGTAGAATATTGAGCAGTTAGCGTTTCTCGAATAAATAAATGCATAGCTTCTGCTTGAAGCGAAGTTGCTGTTAAACCAGTTCCGATAGCCCAAATAGGTTCGTATGCAATGGTCACATTCTTAATTTGTTCAGGTGTTAGGTGAAACAAACTTTCTACTAATTGATTTTTTACAAATTCATTTTCTGTTCCTTGTTCACGAATTGCTAATTCTTCTCCACAACAGAAAACGACATGTAAATTATGCTCTAATGCAGCATTTACTTTTTCTTTTAAAAAGGAATTATCTTCTTTTAAAATTGTTCTACGTTCCGAATGCCCTACAAGTACGAATGTTACGCCAGCCTCTTTGAGTTGTGTGATGGATATTTCGCCGGTATACGCACCTTTGTCTTTTGGGAAAAAGTTTTGTGCACCAATTTTAAGATTCAAATTCAATTTTACAAGTGTAGGAATATAAATTGCTGGAGGGAAAATAATCACTTCTGTATTTTCAGTGTGAATTTCTGAAACTTCTTTGGCTAGGTTAATTGCTTCTTTTTCAGAAAGATTCATCTTCCAATTTCCAGCTACAATGTGTTTTCTCATAGTTATTTTTTTAATGTATGTTTAATGATCCAGTCATAGGAAGGTATTGATTTTCCTGGGAATTTCCCAATTACTTTCCCTTTTGCTATTACTAATAATGCAGGATTGGATCGTGCAATTGCTTTTAATTCCGTAATATCATTACTAAACGTTGCAACTGGGAATTGATTTTGTTTTCTAAACGCATTTATCTGAGGTCTTAATGCATTGCATACAAATACAAACGGAATATGTTTTTTGGAAGTTTTGTAGAAAATTTCTTTCAAATCACTTAATTCACTTTTGTCTATTTTAGTCAAATCTTTTGAGAACAAGACATATATTAACGGTGCTTTTGTGATGTAATCACGCAGGCTAATTTCCTCTAGTTCTACATTCGCTTTTTTAGCTTTTTTTATCGTACGCTGAACAAATTTGAGCGTTTTCTCCGCTTTACCAATTTCTGAAAAAGCGATTGTAGGATTAAACTGCGAAGTGATTGAAGGTAAACGAGTAGCAATAATTTCTTTGGTTATCATTGTATCGTATTTCCAACTTTTTGTTTGCTCCCAAATTTTTGATTTAATGAAATCTTGTCCCGAAGCATCGTATTCTTTTGTTTTTCCAGTTTTAAGGTTTTTGTATACAAGTAGACTTACATACTTACCCTCTTCCCCATCAAACATTTTTTGTCGAAGGTTATTTCCAACTGCATATGGACGATAATCTTTCATAGGTTCATACCGGAGAACATAGGCTACAAATATTAAACAAATCAGCGTAACTGAAAGAGCGGATCCCCAGAAATTGCCAAGGTATTTTCCTCCCATTCGATTTACCCAAAGTGCAGTAATTAAAATAATACAGGCGAATAATATCGGAAAATACCAACCAAAAACGTATGAAAAGAAAATAATAACACCGAGAGCTATGGGAAGAATATAAAGATTCTCTTTGGTAGTATTGGGTAGAATACGTTTTTGGGCAAGGCATATCCATATAACTAAGTAAACGAGTATGTAATCTTTCCAAAGTGATTCAACAGGAGTTAAGGATCTACCAACAGAACCTTTCATAGCATCCCCAAAACACCCACAATCGGTAACACATTGAGGTTGTTTCATTTCATCAATCACAATTTCTTCTTTTGTATCCGAAACAATTTTGATTTCTTTCGTTGATTTTGCTTCGATACGTTTATTAATTCCAATGGGATCATTATAACTGTAAGTATCACGATCTAAAAACTTTTTGTTTGGATCGCAATTTGCGGTATGCCAAGTTAAAAACGTGAAAAATAAATTAGTGATTAATAACATCCAAGCTGTAAATTTTATTTTAGCTCCAATTAACACTAATACACCAAGTACAATTTCAACTATACAGATAAGTACACTAAAGAATAAAGCAAAATCAATTAAAAATTCAATCGAAAAACCTGGAGAACTAAACCATTCTTTTATTCGAAATGCCAATGCTCCATCTTCAAAGTATTCTTCTAACTTATAACTGAATCCGATCGGATCGTTTGCTTTGATTAATCCTGAAACAATAAACAGACTACCAACAAGAACTCGAGCTACCAAAGACATAAAGATTTTACCTTTGAATATTACCAAGCCAACAATACTGATTAACAGGGCAACAGTACCAGAAATCAGGAAGGGAAGCTTAACTGCTTCAAAATTGGGGTGAAAACCAATTGTAATTAAAGTAACACCACATAAATTAACAAGAACAAAAACAGCGTTTAACACGAGTGATTGCCCCCTCCAATCAAAAATAGCCTTCATAATTTATTAATTTTCAGATAAATGAATTAAAGAGAAAACAGCGTAATTTAGCATGTCAAAATAGTTTGCATCTATTCCTTCGCTCATAATGGTTTTTCCTTGGTTGTCTTCAATTTGTTTTACACGTAATATTTTCATCAGTATTAAGTCGGTCAATGAACTTACACGCATGTCTCTCCAAGCCTCTCCGTAATCATGGTTTTTGCGTTGCATTAGTTCAAACGCTTCTTTGGAATAGTGGTCATAGAATGCAATAGCGCGTTCTTCGCCCAATTCAAGTTCGGTTAATTCTTTATTTTCTAGCTGAATCAACGCCATAATGCAATAATTAACAATGGCTTGGAATTCTTCATACACACCTTCTCCAACAAGACTTTCGCCAGTTTCTTGTAAAGTACGAATACGTTGAGCTTTAATGAATAGTTGATCTGTTAATGAGCTTGCTCTTAAAATTCGCCATGCAGTACCATAATCTTTTGTTTTCTTGGAAAAAATATCCCTGCAAGATGAAATTACTTTTGTATATTGGTCAGTAGTTTTTGACATTTTAAATAGCTAAAAAATAGGTGTTGAAGTTAATAATTTTCCGATGATTGACAAAATGCGTATAGGTAAAAACTTGGTTGACTTAGTAACACCCAAGGTGATGAGTATTCTAAATTGCACTCCGGATTCCTTCTATCAAGGGAGTCGTGTTGATTCGATTTCTTCTGCTTTGTTTCGTGCTGAAAAGCACATTGAAGAGGGTGCGGATATAGTAGATATTGGTGGGTATTCATCACGACCTGGAGCTTTGGAAGTTTCAGAAAATGAAGAGCTTAAACGTGTTATTCCAGTTGTTGAAGCTGTACGTAAAGCATTTCCAGAAATTATTATTAGTTGTGATACCTTTCGAGGAAAAGTGGCTCAAGAATCTCTTGAAGTTGGAGCCCAAATCATCAACGATATAAGTGGAGGAGAAATTGACCCTAGCATATTAACGGTTGTTAGTAACTTTCAATGTCCGTATGTTTTGATGCACTCAAGAGGGACTCCACAAACCATGCAAAATTTCACAGACTACGCTTCTATTTACAAGGAAGTTGTGATCTATTTTTCTCAAAAAGTTCATCAACTACATTCAGCTGGTATTCATGATGTGATACTAGATCCAGGGTTTGGATTTGCAAAAACATTAGAACAAAACTATGCACTTTTCGATCGTATAAGTGATTTACATTTTTTAGGTAAACCTATACTTGTAGGTGTTTCAAGAAAATCAATGATATATAATAAATTAGGAGTTACCCCTGAAGAATCATTAAATGGAACGACTGTTTTACACACAAAAGCCATTTTATCAGGTGCTAAAATATTACGGGTACACGATACAAAGGAAGCGAAACAAGTGTTGGAAATTATTGGTTGATTTTTAATTTTTTTTTGTAAGTATAGCATGCCATATACTGAAAAAATATAAAATTAAAAATCCATTCCACCACTTCCGTTATCGTTGGATATTTTTCCTTTTTTAGAAACCTCCATTTTTCCAAATTTATATGCTAGATTTAAATAAAAACGGCGTGTTGTTTGTTTAAAAGTAGATGTTTGTTGAACTGTTGGTAAATCTACATGAATTCTAAATTCTTGAGAATTAAATACATCAGAAACTTTAAATCCTACCGTCCATTTACCTTCTTTTAAGTTTTTCTCTCCTGAAATATCCATGGATGCTCGAGGTTGAACAGTACCTTGCGGAGTAATAATTGGCGCATTATATTTACCATTAACTTGAATTGAAGCAGTTTTTTTCCAAAAATCAATGGATCCAATGTATTTTACACTCCAGTTAAATCCAGTTGTAGGTGTTTGCAAAACTTTGGAATCGGAATATTTTATTTGATTTCCGTTAAAAGATAGAACATTTTTAAACCAAATTACAGGTCTGTATGTTAGGATAAGTTCCGTTCCAAAACTTTGTGAACGATCAATATTTATATAAGTTACAGCAGCATATCCATTTGCATAATAGATACGATATCGTTGAATTACATCTCTAGAATCTCGGTAATACAAACTACCATTGATGGATAATTTCTTTTTATTAAAGCCTAATCCAAATTCATAAGAGTCAATAAATTCTGGACGTAATTCAGGATTTCCTTTTCTTAGGTTATAAGGATCTGCATAACTTGTAAAGGGATTAAGATTTTCACTTGAGGCACGATTTATGCGTTTACTATAGTTTAATGTTAGATCGAAATCCTTAATTACAGTATATGTAATAAAAGCGGATGGGAAGACATTAAAATAGTCTTTTGCAAATGCTAGGTTTTGAGAAATCAAGTTTGGTGTTTGAAAGGAACGTTCGACCCTTACCCCACCTTGGTATTTCAATTTTCCTAGGTGTTGTGCAAAGTTACCGTAGGAAGAGTAAATCTGTTCGTCGTAACTGTACTTAAACGTCGAAAGACTATCATTTTTAAAAATTGAAAATGCATCTTGCGTTTCAGAATGTGCATCGTTTGTTGAGTATCTGATGATAGATTTAACACCAGCTTCAATCCGTATGTTTTTTGGAAGTACTCGGACGTAGTCCAACATTACGGTGGAAACTCTGTTATTTTCTAGGTTTGAAAGTTGTTGATTTTTTGAAGAAGGTATAGGTAAACTGTAATTTTGGTTATATTTTCCACCAGTAGTATCCGTGCCGATGGATTGTGTTGCATCCAGTGAAAGAGATCCTTTATCCTCTTTAAAATCGTATTTATAATTCAGATTTACATCCATATTTTTTTGTTTGGATGGGTCATGGGAAATACGATTCCATTCAGCGAGTGAGTTTCCTAAACTATTTAATTGCTTATTAACTAAATTCCCTTCTCGCGTTCGATCACCAATACTTCCAGTGATATTAAAACCCAATACATGTCTATCCTTTAAGTAGAAATCAGAACCAAATTTTACGGTATGACCTACATTATAATCCGTCCCAAGTCTATTTTGGTTTAATCGAAATAAAGAATCTTCTTTGAAGTAACGATTCATTTCACCAAAATTATTTCGCGCTCCTTCGTAATGCCTGTACGAGTAGGTTCCGTAAACATTCATTTTGGAATTTCGCATACTTAACGATGTTGAGCCATTCAGGATATTTCCTGTTGCTCCATTTAGATTTACATTTCCGTTAACCCCCTTTAACTTGTTCTTTTTTAGTACGATATTAATTATTCCTGAAGTGCCGTCTGGGTCGTATTTCGCAGAAGGATTCGTTACTAATTCTATTCTTTCGACCATATTAGCTGGCAAAGCATCCAAAAAGCTTTTTGCACTATTCCCAGACATTACACTTGGTCTACCATCGATTAAAATGGTCACATTACCGTCTCCTCGTAAGGTAATTTTACCATCTTGATCTACTTCTACGGACGGTATATTATTCAAAACATCATTTACTGAACCGTTTCTTGCTGTTAAATCTTCAGAGATGTTGTATACCTTTTTATCGAAAGAAGTTTCTAATATTTTTTTATTTGCTGAAACTTTTGCAACCTCTAATTCTTTTGCGTTATCAGGTATTAATTTAATCGCACCAAGCACTCGATCTGGTTTATCATTGGTAAAAGATATATCCCGAATCCATTTCGATTGGTAATTTAATAGCATTATTTTAATAAAGTATTTTCCTGATGGGATTTGGTATAGCAAAAATTCGCCATTTGTTTCTGTATAGATACCCATAACAAATGAAGAGTCTGCATGATTGAATATTTTTACAGAGGTGTATTCTAGAGGTTTTTTTGAAATAGAATCTATAATTGTTCCAGATAAAACACCAATTTTGTTGCCTCCAGTTGGTCTTTGTCCATATAAGTTTACAGAGTTAGCAACAGAAAACATAATTATTAGTATGTGAAAGAAATAGTTAAGTTTCATTCGATAAATTTAATTCGTTAATAGATTACCTTCTGTAAATAAAAGGAAGGATTTATTGAATAGTTCTACAAGTACAGTATTGTTATAAATCGAATACGAAGCATCTTTTTGATTGGTTATTACAATGGTTTTTCCATCCTTATTAACACTCACACCTCCCTGTGCATTTCGAAAAACGATAATGTTATTTTTAAGTTGAAAATCATCGGGTTTATAATTACAAACTGTTCTTTTTTCACCGTTAAAGTTGGTGAAAAACAAGTTATTCTCGTTCCATAATAGCACATCATCCTTTACCTCCCATATACCACTATTAAAGTCGGTAATATTTGTTTTTTGTCCATTTTGGTATTTCCATAAATTACCTGATTGGTCTTCGTATACTATAAATCCTCTACCTGCTTTATAATTTTTAACAAACATACCTTCGATATCCATAAAGATACCTTTATCGAAAACCGCAAAGGTTTTATTTATGGCATCGTTGAAACAAAGTATATCTGTACCTGCTTGAAAAGAAATACCAAGTTCGGTACCTCCAACTTCAAAGGTTTTACCATTCCAAAAAACGCGATATACATCTCCATTATCTTTGTATCCAACGATATTTTCACCAATACAATCTGGCATAGACATCTCCCCTGTTTGTTGCATTAATTGTATGATTTCCCCCCTATAGAGTACATTTAGAGTTTTGAAGCGTGTATCTTGAAAAACGATTAAACTGTCTTTCACAACAAAATCTCCCCCAAAGGCAGTGAGCATTTTTTTTACTCCATTATCGTAACTAAATAAACCTGAACCAATTTTCCAGGCTACTAGATAATCTGAATATTTATAGTTTACTCCTTGGATAGCTATTTGCTCCACTTTTTCTCCATTGTAGATTTTGAAATTTCCTTTTCCATCTATATATGGTACAATAAAATCACCAGCATCATACGAAGTAATACGTTGCATTTCTAACGTTCGTACATTCCCTTTGTAAAAAGTTTGAAAGTATCCATTGTAATCTACAAAAGGGGCTACTTGGGAAAAACTTAAACTACTTATAAAACAAACTATTAAAGAAACTCTCATTGATTGAAACAAAAAAACGTCCTTTTCCAAAGAAAAGGACGTTTAAAAATACGTATATTCTTAGAATTAAGCTAACATTGAAACTGGATTCTCAAGGTAGCCTTTTAGGGTTTGTAAGAATTGAGCACCAGAAGCACCATCAACCACTCGGTGGTCACAAGAAAGTGTTAATTTCATCACATTTCCAGGTACTACTTGACCATTTTTCACTACTGGAACCTCACTAATTCCTCCAACTGCAAGTATACAACTGTCTGGAGAATTAATGATTGCAGTAAATGAATCAATACCAAACATTCCTAAGTTAGAAATTGTAAAAGTATTTCCTTCCCAATCAGCAGGTTGTAATTTTTTATCTTTCGCTTTTTGCGCGTATTGTTTCACTTCTTCTCCAATTTGAGACAACCCTTTTGTGTCTGCAAAACGAACAACAGGAACTAACAAACCATCTTCAACAGCTACAGCTACACCAATGTGTACGTGATCATTTTTACGTATAACATCCCCTAACCAAGATGAATTAATCACAGGGTGTTGTTTTAAAGAAAGAGCAACTGCTTTAATAACCATGTCATTAAAAGAAACTTTTACACCTTCTTTTGAATTTATTGCTTTACGCGCGCTGATAGCGTTATCCATGTTCACATCCACTGTAAGGTAGAAATGTGGTGCTGTAAATAAACTTTCAGAAAGTCTTCGAGCGATTACTTTACGCATTTGAGAAACTGGTTCATCCACAAAGGATTCTACACCAGTAACAGAAGTATGGTTAGAAACACCAACTGCGGGTGTATATGGCACATAATGATCCACATCTCGTTTTACAACACGACCGCTATCACCAGTTCCATTTACTGCATTGATATCGATTCCTTTTTCTTCTGCTAGTTTTTTAGCGAGTGGTGAAGCAAGTGTTCTTCCTCCATCGTTTGAAATTACTACAGGAGCAGGCTTCACAGGTGCAGGAGTTACTGCAGGAGCAGCAACAGGTTTTTCAGTAACTGGAGCAGGTGTTGGGCTTGCTACTGGAGCTTCCACTTTTTCTTCTACTACTGGAGCGCCAGCTAAAAAGGAAGAAATATCTTCACCTGGTGCACCAATAATTGCCAGAATAGCATTTACTGGAGCAGCTTTTGTTTTTTCAACACCGATATGCAATAATGTACCATCGTAAAATGATTCAAATTCCATCGTTGCTTTATCTGTTTCAATCTCAGCTAATAATTCTCCACTTGAAACTGTCTCACCTACTTTTTTATGCCATTCTGCTACAACACCTTCCGTCATTGTATCACTTAATTTAGGCATATAAATTACTTCAGCCATTTTAATCTATTTTTAGTATTCTTTAATGTAAGGATAATCTTTTTGAGTGTACACATCTTCATACAACTCCTCTGCAGCAGGATATGGAGAGTTTTCAGCAAATACAATGGATTCCTCTACTTCTTTTTTCACCCAAGTTGCGATATCACTAATCTCAGTTTCTGTTAACCAATTATTTTCTTTGATAACTTCTAAACAATGGTCGATAGGGTCTTTTTCCATCCATTCTGCTACTTCTTCTTTCGTACGGTATTTTTGTGGATCTGACATAGAGTGACCTTTAAAACGATACGTACGGATATCTAATAATGTTGGTCCATCCCCTCTTCGTGCGCGTTCACAAGCTTCTGCAATGGCTTCATGGACAGCTTCTGGAGACATACCGTTTACAGATTTAGATGGCATTGCGTATGAATCACCAATTTTTGATAAATCTTCTACGTTTGTGGAACGTTCAACAGAAGTACCCATTGCATAGTTATTATTTTCAATGATGTAAATAACTGGAAGTTTCCACATCATTGCCATATTGAAAGTTTCGTGCAAAGCCCCTTGACGCACAGCTCCATCTCCCATGGAGACAAAACAAACGTTATCTGTTCCTTTATATTTCTCAGCAAATGCAACACCTGTACCCATTGGTATTTGAGCACCAACGATTCCGTGACCGCCCATAAAGTTTTTTTCTTTATCAAAAAAGTGCATAGAACCACCTTTTCCTTTAGAGCAACCTGTTGTACGACCGTAAAGTTCAGCCATTAACACACGTGGATCTGTACCTAAAGCTAAAGGGTGCGCATGATCACGGTATGTAGTCATGTGACTATCTGTTGGTCTTGATGCAGTTATAGTTCCAGCCACGATCGCTTCTTGTCCGATATATAAATGACAAAACCCACCAAATTTTTGTTGAATATATAATTGTCCTACTTTTTCTTCAAAACGACGAATCAAAAGCATGTCCTTATACCATTTGATATAGGTTTCTTTTGAAAACTTGGTTGAACTTGAAGAAGCACTTTTCTTAGTACTTTTTGTTGGTTTAGCAACTGCTTTTGTAGCCATATAACTAAATGTTAAATTTCAATTAGCAAATATATAAAGTAAATCTCTAAAAAACATTTTTTAGTTAATCAATTCATTGAGTTTATTACTATATGATTGTGAATAAATCTCTACCAATATACCTTTGGGTTGTTTTTTAAAAAGTTTGTTACCTTTTCATTTTTATACTTTTCAAATTCTATGCTTTTCAAGCTTTCAGGGTATAGTATTTTATGGTTTTGTAGTTTTTTTAATTGTCTAACTTCTTCTGTCAATTGAATTGTTTCCGGTTGCATATACGTGTTTTCAAGCTGATTATATATAAATTCAATTGCTTGATGATTTGGGTGAACTAAGTCTTCCGTGTAAAAACGGTAATCGCGTAGTATATCAATTAATAGTTCATAGGAAGGAAAATAACAAGCTGCTGTCATAGTTGTTAATTGATTTGTAAGTTCAATTAATCTTGCTTTACTATGGTTGTTTTCTACAACTCCATCTCTGATATGTCTTACGGGACTTACTGTAAATACCACTTGAATTGTTGGATTTAACGAAAAGATTTTTTCTAAAGCCAAATTCCAATCTATAAACATCTCATTAACTGAGCTCAGTACTTTAATAAAATTAGTTGAAGGAATTTTATGACAATTAGCAACTACTGAACCATAGGATTCATTTTCATAAGCGTAGGCTGTTCCGAAGGTTACGAACAGAAATTTGGATTTACGAATAAACTCTATGAGTGTTTCTTGTAATTTTTTCAACTTTTTTTCAAGTGCTTCCGGATTAGAGTCATAGATTGTTCCGGCAGAAACCCATGAAAAATAAAGGTCGTCTCTTTTGAGTATTGAATTTTCAAAATTCGTACATGTGATTAGATTAGCTAATGCAGTTGGATGAAAAATAGTACCGAATGGATTAGATAAGACTTCAAAGCCACTATTTCTGAGGTGAATCGCTATTTCATCCGAAAAACAACTACCTAGCATCGTAATTTTGTCTCCTACATCTATTTTAACATTCGATTTTGGAGGTGTATACTCAATTATTAGTTTCATTGTAATTGTTTATGAAGATCTATCGTAAAATCATATAATTCTTTCCAACCTTTCCATCGTCCATAATCAGAGATAGATTCATTGTGCCAAATTGGAATAAATTCACCTCCATAGGTTTTAACTTCATGAAATAGGTTTTCTATTCTTTTTTTTGATTCTGGGATTCCGGCTTTTAGATAATCTAAAAATGTACCATCCATACAACAAAAAGAATGTATATGTAGGTTAACAATGGTGTTTTTAGGAAGATCAAAAAATTTAAATGGTCTTGCAGTTCCTGCTCTGAATCCAGTGTGTGCTGCATATCCCATAGAATAGTCATGTAAAATATTAAACTGAACTAAATTTCTATACGTAAATGGTAGTGATAGTTTTAAGTAATGTTGTCTAGAAATTAATACATCCGTATCAATAATTTCATGTAATCGATCAACTTCTTTTTCTAGGTAAAAAGTACTCAAATTGGATTTGTAACTAGGATGTAATCCGACAGAAATATTACTAGCAACATCTTGAATTAAGGCAATGTGTCTTTTATCTAAAGAGGATACATTTCGGTCGTACTTAGCAAAATCGCCAATCAACCAAAATACAACCGGTTCTATTTTATGGTTTTTAAGCGCAATTATTTCTTCAAACGTATCGTAAGGATCTTTTTGTTTACCTTGTGTAACTAAATCCCTCGCTTTAAGTGCTTCAGTGTTTTTTTTCCAACGATCTTTTATGATCCCAACCCAACTTCTTACCCCCTCTTTCCACTCAAAAGCTCGAACATTATCTATGTCAAAAGTTGGGATAAATGTGAGAGGTATTTCTGTGTAAGGTATTGCTTTTTTGTATCCTTTTTCCATGAAAGCAATCAAATCTTCACACCAACGATCACAAATACATAAATCTAACCAGTTGTATTTCATTAAAATACTACTATTTGCCTCAAATCGATCATGAAAATCCCTTTGTTGAATCAGATACTCTTCATACCGGGTAATTATATAGAAAATAGATGCGATTGGATCAATAACGCTGTCAAATGACAAGCAATACTCTTCGTGAAACAATTGTTTCTCGATCGAATATTCAACTATTTCTTCTGAAAAAATAAGTTTAGAAGGTATTATTTGTAATCCAGATTCAAAATGAATGTGAGAATAATTGAATTTAAACCCTTCTAATACCTCAAAGTAAATTGGGTCATTAGTAATTTGATAGCTTATTTTCCTGTCCTTAAAAATAAAATCAAGAACATAAACTAGACGTTCACTTACTGCTTCAACAAAAATGACAATCATTTAATTTAAGTTTTCTAAGATTTTCTCTAAGATAAATTCGGAAGCTTTTCCATCACCAAATAAATCTGGATAAGTAAAGTCGTTTTTTCGAAGTAAATTGGTGGTTGATTCAATGATTTTTTTTTCATCTGCGTCAGCAATTGTGGCATTACCATTAGTTACAATCTCTATCCACTCGGTTTCTGGACGAAGAATAACACACGGTTTATGAAAGAAATAAGCCTCTTTTTGAAGCCCTCCGCTATCGGTAATTATTAATTCAGCATTTTTTTCTAAGGCGATAATATCTAAAAAACCAGCTGGCGGGATAATTTTGAACTTAGGATTGGTACTAATATTTAATTTATTTTGTTCATTTAAAGCTGTCTCCATCATTTTCTTTGTTCTTGGATGTATTGGTAAAATGACTGAAAGGTTTGTTGTAGTTTGAATGTGATTCAAAGCATTGAAAATATTGTTCAATCTAACAGGGTCATCTGTATTAGCATTTCGATGAATTGTTACTAATAGGTATTTTTCATCCTTAGGGTTAATTTCCTCCAAAATTGTTGCTTTTTTATCCGAAATAGTCGAAAAATACAAACTATTATCATACATGATATCACCACATAAATATACATGTGGTTTGTCAATAGTTGCCTTTTGTATGTTATCTAGAGAAAAACCTTCTTTGACTAAGTTGTTTACTGCTGTTTGAGTTGGACAAAATAAAATTGTAGAAATGTGATCAGAAAGTATTCGATTAATTTCTTCAGGCATCGCTTTATTGAAACTTCGTAATCCGGCTTCTATATGAAAGATTGGCGTATTCAGTTTTCCAGCAGCTAATGCAGCAGCAACAGTAGAATTGGTGTCTCCATAAATAATAATACCATCCGGTTTTTCAGATTCAATTAATTTTTCTACTCCTTCTATAATTTGAGCTGTTTGTTTACCATGGGAACTACTTCCTACGTGTAAATTAAAGTCTGGCTGAGGAATCTCCAGTTCGGTAAAAAATATACTAGACATATTTTCATCATAGTGCTGCCCTGTATGAACGATTATCTCATGGATTTTTTCGCTAAAATGAAGTTTAATAGCTCTACTTATAGCAGCAGCTTTGATTATTTGAGGTCTAGCACCAATAATTGTTATAATTTTTTTCATCCAAGTAAATTTTTATCTGCATAGCTAAAGTAACCATTATTCGTAATAATCAGGTGGTCAATTACGTTTATTTCCAACATTTTTCCCATAGATACAATTCGTTCTGTCAATAGGTTGTCTTGCATACTAGGTTCTAAATTGCCCGATGGGTGATTGTGTATTAGTATAATTTTGGTTGCATAAATATCCATTGCTGCTTTGAAAATAAGGCGAATATCTACAACGGTTGAATTAATTCCTCCTTTGGAAATGAGAACGGTTTTCATCCATTTATTACGCTGATTGAAAAGTGCTATGTGGAATTCTTCGGTTTGTAAATCTGCAAAATAACTTTTAAAAAAATCATACGCTTTTTCTGAAGTATTGAGTATAAAATTTGCATTAATTTGTTGACTTCTTCTTCTACCTAATTCAAATGTTGCTAAGAGTCTAATAGCTTTTGCTTCTCCTATCCCATTAAATTTACAAAGATCTTCTAGGTTTAAACGAGCAAAATTATCCAGCTCGTTATTCACATTTTCTAAAATTCGTTGCGCTAAGGTTATTGCTGTTTCATTTTTTGTCCCAGAGCCAATCAGAATTGCTAATAATTCTGCATTAGTGAGTGCATTCATTCCTCGTTTCATCATTTTTTCACGCGGCCGATCCTCTAAGATCCATTGTTTAATTGGTTGATTTAGATACATTTTGTGTTTTTTTCTTATTTAATTTAGTGAAAAAGTTGATTTAAACCACCAATGAGATTCTTTTTCTTGTCAATAACCTTGTTTAAAAGTAGAAAACGAAAAGTCTTATGTTACGCATAAGTAATCTTACATTTGTTATTGATTAAAATTTCCCTATATGAACAAATTTGTAATTAGTATTTCGCTATTTTGTTTGATTTTAAATGCTTGTGCACAAGGTCCAGTAAAGGATAAAAAAGAAGAAGATAACAAAAAAGAAATTGTGACATTACCCAGTATATCGCATGTATATAAATTAACCGATTTTCTTTCTGAAAATGCACAATTAGAAAAGGATGTAGCATCTATTTTTGACGCATTAGACGACCATACACGTATTTCTCAATTACTTATGCCTGCAGTAGGAAGATTGGGTTTGTCGAATGAAGTTATTACAGATCAAGTAAAGAAAAACCTTATTGGTGGTGTAATCTTGTTGAATGGTTCTAAAGAGGAATTTACTTCTTGGATCAAAAATTACAACACGTTGAATCCATTACATAAATCATTACCTTTCTTGTATTCGGCGGATGCTGAGCCAAGTTTATTTAATCGTAAAATTTCGGGAACAACTAAAATAAAAAAAGCGAATGAGATAAATACCAAAGAGGAAGTCATTGATTGCGCAACATCCATTGCCAACGAATTAAATGCTATTGGGATTAATTACAATTTCGCACCTGTTGTAGATGTTTCTAAAAATGGCACGGTTGGTTATCGTGGGTTTGGAGCAAATCCAGAAAATATTATACCTTGGTCGAATGCTTTTATACAAACTACTCAAAATTTAGGAATTTTAGCTACAGCTAAACACTTTCCAGGTCATGGTTTGGTTTCTGGTGACACCCACAAATCACTTCAAATGATCGATGGAGAATTGAAAGAAATTTCGAATTATCCACCACTTATTGAAAAAGGCTTATTATCCGTGATGGTTGCTCATATAGCAGTGACAAATAATTCAAACTACGACACGAAAGGTTTGCCAGCTACTGCATCAGGATCCATCGTTCAAAAACTATTACGAGACGAATTAAAATTTAAAGGCCTTATTATCACAGACGCAATGAATATGGGGGGTATTAGTACTTTGCCTGATGCTGATATTAAAGTGATCGAAGCAGGTTGCGATATCGTCTTAATGCCATTGGACGTGGAAAAATCACACGCTAAATTATTGGCTAAATACACGAATGATCAAGCTTTTAAGATAAAAGTGGATGCTGCTGTAAAACGTATTATTAGAATGAAACTTTGTCTTGCCAAAGGATAAAATGATGCAAATTTACTTAGATAATGCAGCGACTACACCGTTAGCTACAGAGGTAATTGATCGGATGATTTCTGTATTGAGTGAAGATTTTGGAAACCCATCATCTTCCCATGGGTATGGAAGAAAAGCGAAAGCCTTATTAGAAAATGCACGCAGATCGATTGCTACTACAATTCACTGTTCTCCTTCTGAAATCATTTTTACCTCGGGTGGTACCGAAGCAGATAACATGGCACTTCGTTGTGCTGTTGAACAATTGGAAGTTAGAAGGATAATAACTTCTCAAATGGAGCATCATGCAGTACTTCATACCGTTGAATATTTGCAAAAATTATTCCATTTGGAAGTGTGTTATGTGCGATGTGATTCAAAAGGAGTTGTTGACTTAAATCATCTTAATGAGTTGTTAGATAGTGAATTAAAAACTATTGTAAGTTTAATGCATGCTAATAATGAGATTGGCACCTATTTACCTCTCGATGAAGTTAGCAGAATTTGTAGAAAACACGATGCTTTATTTCATTCGGATACTGTTCAAAGTATTGGTCACGTTTCATTTAATCTCCAACAATTAGATATTGATTTTATTACTTGTTCTGCACATAAAATGCATGGTCCTAAAGGGGTTGGATTCCTTTATGTAAATAAACGCAATAAAATTAATGCTTTTATCCAAGGTGGTGCACAAGAACGTGGTTTAAGAAGTGGAACTGAAAATATTGCAGGCATTGTAGGTATGTCAGAATCTTTATCTTTGATTACAAAGGATTTAAATGATAAAATAACGAAAGTTTGGGAACTTAAGAAATCCATGATGGATCAACTAAAATTTCAAATTCCATCTATTTGTTTTAATGGAGAGACTAGCCTAGAAAATAGTCTTTATACGATTTTAAATTGTAGTTTTCCTTCTTCTAAAAATGATGGGATGTTATTGTTTTCATTGGATTTAAAAGGAATTGCTTGTAGTGGTGGAAGCGCATGTACCTCTGGTGCAAATACAGGTTCTCATGTTCTTAGAGCCTTAAAATTAGATCCTACACGTCAATCCATTCGTTTTTCCTTTTCTCATTATACTACCCAAGCCGAAGTTGACTTTACAGTTCAAGTTATTACTGAATTATTTTCAAATTAAAAGTTTTTCAATAGCTTCGTGTAACTTTCTCATATTTGCTTGTGCATTTAGTGTTTTTGCTAGATTGTTTGAATTCTCTTTCATAGAATCAATATCCAGATTACTTAATGCATTTAATTTTTTTGCTAAACTTTCGGGTTTAAAATCTTCTGCAACTATACCGTTTTTTTCTCGATCAATAATTTTAACCATTTCAGGAGACGGTCCGATAGCTATTGCTAAACGCGATTGAATAAATTCGAAAAATTTGTTTGGTAAAGCATTTGCATTATTAAAATTTGTTGGTTCTAAAATATAAAGCCCAATATCAAATTGAGCAGAGAATGGAACTATTTCATCGGTAGGTACAGAATCAATAAAATGTACGTTGGACTGACTGGATGCTAACTCTTTAAGTTTAGTATAATATGACTTGTTATTATTCATTAACATTAAATACAATTCAAAGCGTTCGTCGACATACTTCATCATTTCAATCATGTTTTCTATTTTTCGTGTAGGAAGTGATAATCCATGATGAATCAATTTGACTTTGTCTCCAGTTTTGGAAGCTTGAATATCAAAGAAGTTACTTGCATTGGTAATGACAAGCGGATTGAAATTAAATGCTTTATTGTACTCTTTTGCAATTCCTTCACACACTGTTAAAGAAAGATCACAACGATGTGCATATTGTTTTATAAGGTATGTTTTATATTTTTTGAATACTAATCGCCAAACAAAACTATCATCGTGTTCTAGTGGTGCATATTCATGTGCATCAAAAATAAGTTTTGTTTGATGTCCAGCCAGTTTAATCGCTAAAGGTACACTATCGATATCATTTGAAATAATTACATCAAATGTATTAAAATAGTTTTTTGGTAATTTTTTCGATGCAGTTAGAAGTTGTTGGTGTTTCCAATATGCTTTTTCGTAAAAACCAATTATTAAAAGGAAATATATAAAAACGAGATAAATTTTATTTAGTTTATAGGAGATGTCATGAAATTCAATATTTTCAATTTCTGGGTCTTTTAAACCTATTGTAACGACAGAATAATGTTTATTAAAATAATTTATTTGTCTTCGAACTCTCGAGTCACTCTTTAAATTCGAAAAGGAAATGATGGCAATTTTTGGTTGCATATATCTTTACAATACTTCGTTAAATCATTATATAAACAATTGATTATCAATAAAATAAATTAAAAATAAGCAATAAAAAAATAGGATAATTCATTGATTGTCAGTATCTTAGATGTATTTCTCAGGTACCCAAAAATTATGAGTTCTCAAGAATTATCCCAGTTCAAATATCATATAAATAATGTGATTAGCAAAATGCAAGGTTTAAATAAATTCAGAAAATCATTTTTCCTTCAAACAATTTATCTTTTTCTTTCGATTAAGGGTAAAATTAATTTTCTTCAACTTGAACGTTTTGGTGATGCAGATGAACAGACTTTTCGTAATCATTTTGAGAAGCCTTTTGACTTCC
>Ga0172373_10003207_pt1 | contig 24210 bp, 21 predicted proteins | sample Lak10m_2_FD_114546 | JGI IMG/M metagenome (GOLD analysis project Ga0172373, IMG submission 114546) | Freshwater microbial communities from Kabuno Bay, South-Kivu, Congo - kab_092012_10m | ecosystem: Environmental > Aquatic > Freshwater > Lake | place: Democratic Republic of the Congo...
CTCGGCGCTCAGCGGCGCTCCGTCATGCGTGAGCACGCCATCGGCGCCGGCGCGTGCGCGCGCGATCATCGAGCACGCCAGCTCCATCGCTGACTCGGTCGCCTGCTGCGCCGCAGCGATCCACTCGATCTCCTGCGGGTCCTTGCTGCGCCGCTCCGTCACGCCGAACATCGGATCGCAGGTGCATGCGATGCCGGCGCGGGTGAGTTCATGCGCGTAGATCGCCGGGAAGGACCGGTCGCAGGTCACGGCCGTGGCGCCCATGCGGCGCACGCACTCGGCCAAGGCCTGCGCCGTTGCCGTCTCACGGTCGCCACTGAGCCCGCCCGCGGGCGTCCAGTCGGCCGGGCAACCCACGCGATCCGCGCGAGCGTGCTTGCGCGCGCGTTCCATCTCGATGTCCCTGATGATCAGGGTGCTCTCGGTGCGGCCTCCATCGCGCATGATGACGAGCGCCGTCGGATCGCCCACGAGGAAACGGATGTGCCAGTACAGCGCGTTGTTCAGGCTGGGAATGCCGGCAAGGACGTGGACGGTGGGCATGCAGGCAGGCTAGCCGCCGCACGAAGGCATCGGGATCACTCGTCGATCGCCTCGTCGAGGTCCGGCAGCGTGGCAGGGCGATCGCGCATGCTCTTGGCCGCGAGCTTGCAGCACGACACGAGCGCCTGATGCAGCTTCTCGTGCTCGGGCACGGAATCGAGTGCGTTCATCAGGTCATCGACCTGTCGGTCCGGTTCCTGGCCGGTGTCCAACGACTCGATCGCGCTGTCGCCGAGCTGCTCGATCGCCTCGACGAACCACTGGACGTCGACCTTGGCGGCCTTGCCCCAGCCCTTGATGCGCGTGCGCACGGTGACACCGCCGATCGCGACGATGGGCACCAGTCCCATGGCGTTCGTCGGCTCGCGGCACAGGATGGCGACCGCGTGGTTGCGGGCGAGGCTGGCCAGTCGCGCGCGACGGGCATCGGCACCGACGAGCGGCGGCTGGAGCAGGTACGCGCCGGGGGCAAGCACCGGCTCCTCGCCGAGCTCGCTGTCGAGGACCTTGACGGTCTTCTTGGCCGCATCCAGCGCAAGCTGGAAGCGCTGGCGACGGGCCTCCTGCAGGGCAGGCACGATGAGCGCCATGCGTTCGAAGTCGGCATCCCCGTGCGCGAACTGCAGGGCACGCACGGCGAGCTGCTCGGCGTCGAACCACTTGGCCGCCTTCAGGCTCTGCATCGCCTTCTGCATCAGTTCGTCGACGCGGATCGCCTTGACGTTGGTGGACATCGGACCCCCAGTCTAGCCGTGCCCACCCGGCGCCGGGAAGGCAGCACCACACACCCCTCGACGGGGTGCTGAAGACCGTTGCAGGAACGAGGCCCGGGCGCGTTCGGCCGACTGGCTCGCGCTACCGTCGGGCGCGCTTGTCGTCGCCGCGCTTGGATTCCATGGCGCGCCCGTAGACGCCATCCCCGGCCTGGGCCACGGCGTCGCAGATCCGTGCGATCACCTTGGAGCCCGGGAACTGCTGGCGCAGCGCCTGCGCCTTGGCCACGATCGAGCCACCCTTGAGCCGGAAGAGCTTCTTGTACGCCTCCTTGGCGGCCTCGATCTCCTCTTCGGGAAGGCCCAGCCGGCTCATGCCGATCTGGTTGAAGCTGCGCACGCTGCTGGGGCTGCCTTCGACGAGCATGAAGGGCGGCACGTCCTTGGGCACGCGCGCCATCGCGCCGACGAAGCTGCAGTAGCCCACGCGCGCGAAGTGGTGGACGCCCACCGCGCCGCCGAGGTTGGCGTGGTCCTCGACGTGCACGTGGCCCGCGAGCATGACGTTGTTGGCCATGATCGTGTGGTTGCCGATCACGCAGTCGTGCGCGATGTGCACGTTGACCATGAACAGGTTGTGGTTGCCCACGCGCGTGTAGCCGCCGCCGTTGCCGGTGCCGCGGTGGATCGTCACGTGCTCACGCACCTGGTTGTAGTCGCCCATCACGAGCCAGGTTGGCTCGCCGCGGAACTTCAGGTCCTGCGGATCGCCGCCGACGACCGAGTACGCGTGCAGCTCGTTGCAGCGGCCGAGCTCGGTGAGCGATCCGACCTGCGAATGCGGGCGGAGCACGCAGTCCTCGCCGATGCGGGCGCGGGCGCCGACCACGCAGTACGCGCCGATCTGCGCGCTCTGCGCGATGTCGGCCGAGGGATCGATGATCGCGGTTGGATGGATGCTCGGCATGGCGTGTCCCGGCTCGTTCACTCGATCTCTGCGTCAGCGTCGACCATCATGAAGCGGATCTTGGCCTCGGCCGCCGTCTTGCCGGCCACGGAGGCGCGGCATTGTACGGTTGCGCTGCGGCTGTTCGCGGTCACCGTCTCGGCCTCCATCACGAGCTGGTCGCCCGGCGAGACCTGGTGACGGAGCTTCACGCCGTCGAGCGAGAGCAGCACGGCCACCTTGCCGGTGTGCTCGAGCGTCTGCGCGAGCAGCAAGCCGCTGAGCTGCGCCATCGCTTCCACGATCAGCACGCCGGGCATGATCGGCTGGCCTGGGTAGTGGCCGGGGAAGAACGGTTCGTTCATCGTCACGTTCTTCACGCCGACCGCACGGCGCGAGCCATCAAGCTCGAGCACGCGATCGACGAGCAGCATCGGATAGCGGTGGGGCAGCAGGCGGCTGATCGCGCGTGCATCCATGGTGCGGCCGCTCCCGAGGCTCGCGGCCTGGTTCGCGGCCTTGATGCGCTGCACGATCTCCAGGCCCAGGCGCCGGTTGAGGCCGTGCCCGGCGCGCGAGGCGAGCACGCGGCACTGGACGGGCGCACCGATCAGGTAGAGATCGCCGATGGCATCGAGCACCTTGTGGCGCACCGGCTCGTTGTCGAAGCGGAAGGCGTTGTCGATGGGGCCGTCCTCGCCGATCACGAGCACGTCGCGCGGGGTCAGGTGCGTGCAGAGCCCTGCAGCCAGCAGCGCCTCGGCCTCTTCCTTCAGGCTGAAGGTGCGCGAGGGAGCGACCTCGCGCATGTAGTCGCCGGTGGCCAGGTCGAAGCTCCATCCCTGACGCCCGATGCGGTGCGCGTTCTTGCCGTAGTCAAGGTCGAAGACCACGCGCATGAGTTCGCCATCCGAGGGGAACGCGGCGATCATCGCGCCGTCGGGATCCTCGCAGAGGGCGGGAGCCCGCAGCCTGTGGATGATGCGCTCGGCATCCTGGGCGACGAGGCCGGCGGCCAGCATGGGCTCGGCGAAGGGCAGCGCGCTGCCATCGCCCGCCGGAAGCTCAGGGCCGTGCAGGCGCAGGAGCGCGTTGTCCACGCGCAAGCCCGCCAAGGCGCTCATGCAGTGCTCGACCGTCTCGATCGAGGCAGCGCCCGACTTGATGACGGTGCGGCGAGGGCGGACGACCACGTTCTCGACGCGCGCGGGAATGCGCACCGGCGGATCGAGATCGGATCGCTCGAAGACGATGCCGTGCCCGGCGGGTGCAGGCAGGATCTCGAGATCCGCATCGGCGCCCGACAGCAGGCCCTTGCCGCGCACGCGGACCGGCCCGGCCAGCGTGTGCTGGCGCGGCTTGGTCTTGGGTGCGGAGGCTGGTGCTTGCGTTGGTGCCATGGGGCGAATCGACCGTCGGTCGACTCAGCCACCCTTGGGCGGATCCGCCACCAGGCGCTTCAGGCGTCCCGCGATCGGCGCGAGTGTACGGATCGCGGCAATCTGCCGCAACGCATCCATCATCGGCTGCGCAGGCAGGCCGCCCCAGGTCTCGCCATCGGGGATGTCGTGCATCACGCCGCTGCGCGCGGACAGGCGGACGCGGTTGCCGATCGTGCGATGGTCCGCGATGCCCGAACCCGCGCCGATCTGGCACCAATCACCCACGATCACGCTGCCGGCAAGCCCGGTCATGCCGCTGATCACGCAACCCTTGCCGATCCGGCAGTTGTGGCCGATCTGGCAGAGGTTGTCGATCTTCGTGCCGGGACCGATGAGGGTCACGCCGAACTTCGCGCGGTCGACGCAGGTGCCCGCGCCGATCTCGGCTTCGTCGGCGAGCTGCGCGATGCCGATGTGCGGCGTGCGCACGATCGATCCGCGCTCGTCCGGACGGAAGCCAAAGCCATCGCTGCCGACGACCGCGTTGGCGCCGACCGAGCATCGCGCGCCGACGATGCATCGCTCACGCACGACCGCATGCTGCCAGAGCACCGAGCCCGCACCGATGCGCGCGCCTGCGGCCACGTGCGCGCCATGATGGAGCACCGCACCTGCGCCGATCTCGGCGCCCGCGCCGATGAAGCAGTTCGCACCGACGCGGCAGCCTGTTCCCACTTGGGCACCGGACTCGACGATGGCCGACGGGTGCACGCCTTCCGGCGGCAGGGGCACCGCGGGCGCAAAGGCGGCGAGCACGGCAGCCATCGCTCGGTCGGCATCCTTCACCCAGATGATGGCCCGCACGGCAGGATCATGGCCCTCGATCGTGAGCCCATGCGTGGCGAGCGCGGTGCCGGCGGCACTGGTGGCCCACTGGCCGGCATACGCCTGCTCGCCGATGAAGGTGAGGTGGCCCGCCTGCGCCAGCTCGAGCGTGTCGAGCCCATCGATGGTCATGTGGCCCGGCCCCCAGAGCTCGCCGCCGACGAGTTCGGCGACTTCGGCGCTGGTGCGGGGACGCTGCATCACTTGCCGGCCTGCTTGGCCTTGAACTCGGCGTTCATGCGCTGGATCAGCATGTCGGTGACGTCGAGCTTGGCGTTCACGAACAGCGTGCGGCGCACATTGAGCTGCGCGAGCACCTGCTGCACGGTGCCCGGCTCGACCGGCGAGCCCGAATCATCGAGCACGATCATGTCGATGTTGTTCTCCTGAGCAAGCCGGCCGGCGATCGCACGCATCTCGGCGTAGGCCTCGCGGATCCAGTTGGCGCTCTCGGACTCCATCTTGAGCTTGGCGTATTCCTCGAAGGCGCGCATCTGGCCGACCTTTTCCTGCGCCTTGCGCTCGGCCTCGGCGAAGTTGGGGCTGCCCGGCTGGAACGACTCGAGTTCGTCCTGCAGCGAACGCAGTTCCTCGCGCATCTTCTCGGCCTGGTCCTTCAAGGTCGACTGCACGCCGTTCATGCGCTGCTCGTGGCCGGCGCGGGCATCGAGGCCATTGAGCGCGCGCGCGAGTTCGACGGTGCCGATCACCGGGGCGGACGACGGGGCGGTGGCGGCCACCACCGCGAGTGCGGCGAGGACGAGGGCGGCGAAGGCGGTCTTGATGGTCATGGTTCGGTCCTTCCGTGGTCCGGCATCAGGGCTTGGGCGCGGCCTGCGTGGCGGCGGCGCGGTTGTTGTTCATGCGCAGCACGAGCTTGTCGGTGATGTCGTCCTTGGCGCTGGCCACGAGCACGCGGCGTCGCGCGATCTGCTGCTGCACCTGCTCGAAGTACGACTCCTTGCTGCGGGGATCGCGCTTCATGTCGGCGGCACCGTCGTTCACGAGCACGTAGTCGTAGCCCTCGACCTGCGCGAGCTTCTGCGCCTCGGAGCGGATCTCGCGGTAGAGCGCCTCGAAGCGGAGCGCGCGCTCGCGGTCGAGCTCCTGGCCCTTGAGCTGGGTCCATTCACGCAGCTGCAGGTTTTCCAATGCGAGCGCATCTCGCGTGGACTGCACCTGCGCCGGATCGGTCATGGCCTCGGTCGCCTTCAGGCGCGCCTCGAGGTCCTTGCTCCGGTCGGTGATGTCCTTCTCGAACGCCGCGGCCAGCCGCGAGATCTCGACTTCGGTGTCGGCGCGCGCCGAGATCTTCTCGAGGACCTTCTGGATGTCGATGCTCGCGACGGCGGTCGGGGCAGCGGCGATGCGGCCGGCGGCGAAGGCGCTCGCGGCGACGACGGCGCCGCCGAGGACGCACAGCACGGCGGGCAGGAACGTTCGATGCTTCATGGGCGCGGATGGTAGCGATGCCCGGACCGCGCGGCCCGGTGCGCGCTCAGAAGGGCAGGTCGGCGGAGAAGCTGAAGACCTGCGTCTGGTCGGTGTCTTCCTTGACGATCGGCTGCGCGAAGTCGAACGCCAGCGGCACTGGCCCGAACTGCGGCAGGTACAGGCGCAGGCCAATGCCGACCGAGACCCGGTACTCCGAGAGCGCGACCTCGTCGACGACCGTGCCGGAGTCGCAGAAGGCGACCCAGTTCACGAACTCGTCGATGAGCGGCATCTCGTACTGCGCTCCCGCGAAGAACTTGAACGTGCCGCCGATGGGGTCGCCGTCGGCCTGGCCATTCGCGTTGACGGTCGGCGTCGTGAACCCCGGCGGCCCGGAGCTGGCGCTCTTGGGGCTGATCGTGCGGAACTCGAAGCCGCGGAAGGTGCGGCCGCCGAGGTAGAAGCGCTCGGTCAGCGGGGCCTCGTCATCGAAGATGTAGCCGCTCTGCACGGTCGTCTTGAGCACGCTCTTGCGGCCGATCAGGTCCTCGGCGAGCGTGAAGAAACCGGTCCATTCGCCGCTGATCGCGGTGTACATGTACTCGCCACCGAGCACGCCGTACTGCTGCACGCTGCCTTCGATGCGCGTGCCGCGCGACGGGCGGTTCACGTTGTCGGTGTTGGTGCGCGTGAAGGAGAACGTGAGCGAATCAAGGTCGTAGGGCCCCTCTTCCTCGTACACGATGGTGGGGGTGGACGAGTCGAAGTCGGTGAGTTCGACCCGGTTCCAGTTGAGGCGGCTCGTGAATGTCCAGAGCTCGCCGAGCCGGCGCGAGAGCTGCACGTTGGGGCCCCAGCGCTCCTCGGTCCAGTCCTCGTAGACGCGGGTGCGGTAGAAGCCGTTGATGCCGCCGCCCCACTCGGAGTCGAGCAGGCGGGGATCGCTGATGCCGATCGTGTAGTTGCTCACCTCGACACCGGGCGAGATCGACGCGTTGAAGGTCTGGCCCGCGCCGCGGAACGCGCGCTGGGCGAAGAACTCGTCGAGCGTGCGGGGCGTGTCGAAGAGGTCGAAGTTGCGCTGGGTCAGGCTGATCTGCCCGAAGAGGCCGGTGTCGGTGCTCGCGCCCACGCCGAAGTTGAGCGACCCTGTGTTCTGTTCCTTGATCTCGACGAGGATGTCGCGCACGCCTTGGTCCTGCGGATCGGGCTGCTGCAGCGTGACGCGGACATCGCCGAAGAGCCGGGTCCGTTCGAGCCGCTTGGTCGCCTCGTCGAGCTGGCGAGCATCGAGCGGACGGCCCGGGTCGATCATGACATCGCGGCGAATCACGTTGTCGCGCGTCAGGCTGTTCCCCTGGATGCGCACGATGCCAGCGATCGTCTCGCCGCCTTCGCGCACCTTCAGGACCAGATCGACTTCGGGGCTCTCGCCGGTGCGGACCCACTCGCTCTGCACCACGACGTCCGCGTGGCCCATGACCTGGTACGCGCCCTTCACCGCCTCGACCGAGCCCTTCACCAGGGTCTCGAGGAACGCATCGCCAGGGCGGATGCGCAGCAGCCCCAGCGCCTGCTCGCTCGTGAGCGCGGGCACCTTCTCCTCGCCGAGATTGAGGATGGTGACGTTGCGCAATCGGTACTGGCGGCCTTCCTCGACCGCGAAGACGACCTTGGCTTCGTTGCCGTCGGGCACCACGTCCACGCGCCGGTCCACGCGCACGTCGACGTAGCCCTGACCCTTGTAGAAGCGGTCAAGCGCGGCCACGTCGCCGGCGAGCCGATCCTCGTCGAGGTCGCCCTTGCCGAAGAGGAACACCCACTCCTTCGTCTGGATCTCCTCCTGCAGGCGCTTGGCGGGGAACGCACGATTGCCCGTGAATTCGATCGAGCGCACGCGCGTGCGGGGGCCCTCGATGATCCGGAAGATCAGGATGCCGTTGTCCTTGAGCTCGCTTTCGTCAACCGTGACTTCGGCCAGGTAGTGGCCGCGGCCGCGGTAGAGCTCCTTGATCTTGGTCACGGCGCGCTCAAGCAGGAAGTCGTCGCGCGGGCCGCCGGCGTAGAGCCCGATCTCCTTGCGCAGCTCCTGGTCGCTGAGGATCGTGTTGCCGATCACCTGGATGTCGGAGACCAGCGGCTGCTCATCCATGCGGTAGGTCAGGTGCACGGTGCCGTCGGGCTGCAGCTCCGCGTCGGCGCGCACCACGTCGAAGTGGCCGAGCCGGTAGAGGTTGGCCACATCGTCCTTCACGGCCTTGGCATCGAAGGGCTGGCCCGAGGCCATGCGGATGTTGTTGCGGACTTCCTGCTCGGTCACCCGGTCGAGGCCGACGAAGATGATCTTGCTCACCGGCCGGTCGGTCAGCGTGGCATCATCGATGGATTGCGCGGCCGCAGGCGGGCACGCCACGAGGAGCATCGCCACCGCGAGCACGCGCATCAGCGCGTGGACGAGGCGGGTGGGCGCGCTCCGGGCGGTCATGGATGGAGCATACCCCCGTGCGGCAGGCCGGTGCCGGGCGGCGCGTCTACGATGATCGCTCTCCAAGCGAGGACCACCATGACCACCGCGACCCAGTTGCTGCGCACCCCGTTCCATTCCTTCCACCTGCAGCACAAGGCCAAGATGGTCGACTTCGCCGGGTGGGAGATGCCGCTCTCCTACGGCAGCATCATCGAAGAGCATCGCCATTGCCGCGCGAGCGCCGGCTTCTTCGACGTGAGCCACATGGGCCGACTCCGGTTCACCGGCCGGCACGCGCGTCGCTTCCTCGACATGGTCTGCACGCGACAGGTCCTGGGCATGGAGCCCGGACAGTGCCGCTACGGCATCGTGTGCAACGAGCGCGGTGGCTGCCTGGACGACATCATCGTCTACTGCATGGACGAGAGCGATTTCCTCGTCGTGTGCAACGCGAGCAACCGCGCGAAGCTCCTGGCGCACTTCGCCGCCGCGAAGGGCGACATGGTCTTCAAGCTCGATGACCAGACCGAATCCACCGCGATGTGCGCGCTGCAGGGACCCAAGGCGATGGACCTGATCGCGGGCATGAGCCGCGAGATCCCCAACCTCAAGCGCTACCGCTTCGCGCAGAAGAACCTGATCGTCGTCAAGCTCATCGTGAGCCGCACCGGCTACACCGGCGAGGACGGCGTCGAGGTGATCCTCGGCGCGGGCACGGCCCAGCTCGCGATGGGCATGTTCCTGAAGAACGCAGGCCAGGCGGACAGCGTGGTCAAGCCGATCGGCCTTGGTGCGCGCGACACGCTGCGCATGGAAGCCGGCATGCCGCTCTACGGCCACGAGATCGACGAGGAGACCGACCCAATCAGTGCGGGGCTCGGCTTCGCGGTCAAGCTCGACAAGGGCCAGGACGACGAGCGGGCCGGCCGCTTCATCGGCCAGGATGCGTTGCAGCGGATCGCCGCGGCGGGTCCTGCGCGAAAGCTCGTGGGCCTGGTGCTCGATGGCCGTCGCAGCGCGCGGCAGGGCATGCAGGTGAAGCACGGCAACGACGTCGTCGGCCGGGTGACCAGCGGGTGCCTGAGCCCGACGCTCGACAAGCCGATCGCGATGGCGTTCGTCGATGCTGCGCTGGCCGAGGTCGGTACCGCAGTCAGCGTGGACCTGGGCCGCGAGAGTGCCACCGCCACGGTCACGAAGATGCCGTTCGTCTCGGCGACGCGGTCCTGATCCGCCTGCAGACGTGTCCGAAAGGGTGTGGCGGGGCCACGGCTGCTGCTGATGCTGCTGCCGCAGAACAAGACGGCTCTCGCGCCGCATCACGGCCCGTTGCAGGGATTGCGTTGATTGATCTCGTTACGCCGACTGCCCGCGGAAGAACCGCGTGGGCTTGTCGTCGTGCAACTGCTGGTTGAGCCGCCGCAGGGCCTCGACCTCGATCTGGCGCACGCGCTCGCGGGTCAGGCCCACGATCTCGCCGATCTGCTTGAGGGTCAGGGGTTCATGGCCTTCAAGGCCAAAGCGCAGGCGCAGGACGCGCGCATCGCGTTCGTCGATCGAGTCGAGCAGCTTGAGGATGATCTTGAAGTCCTCGTTCTCGCTCGCTTCGCGGTCGGGTTGCTTGCCGCGGGTGTCCTCGAAGAGGTCCCCGAAGTCCATCGCCACGCCGTCCTCACCCATGGGCGCCTGGCTCGGGGCCTGGTACGCCTTCACCGCACGGCGGATGATGACGAGCTTCTTGACCGGGAGCTTCATCTCCTTCGAGAGCTCCTGCAGGTTCGGGCTGCGCCCGTGCTTCTCCTCGAACTTGCGCGAGGTGTCCTTCCAGCGCGCGATTAGCTCGACCATGTACGCGGGGATGTGGATCGGCTGGACGGCGTTGATCAGCGTGCGCTTGATCGCCTGCTTGATCCACCAGCTCGCGTAGGTGCTGAAGCGCGCGCCCTGCGCGGGATCGAAGCCCTCGACCGCGCGGATCAGGCCGATGTTGCCTTCCTCGATGAGGTCAGGCAGCGTGAGCCCGCGGTTGACGTAGTTCTTGCTGATGGCGATGACCAGGCGCAGGTTCGCCTTGATCATCCGCTCCTTCGACTGCAGGCAGCCGTCGTTGATGATGCGCCAGCCAAGAGTCTTCTCCTCCTCAGGTGTGAGCAGGGCAGTCTCGTTGACCTCTCGCAGGTACAACTGGAGCTCGGACTGGACTTCTGACCGGGCCATGGATCAACAATCCTAAGCGCAGGAGCGGTGGCTGTGGCAAGAGATTCCTGACCAGCCGTCGGCAAACCTGTCCCGGCCGGAAGGTTGGGCACCAACCCGCTTGGATCCGGGGGCACCGAGGCTACGATCAGGCCATGGACGACCTGTCCGGTCTCTTGTCTTCATGGCCTCTTGACCCTTCCACGCCGCGGGTGCGCGTGGTGCAGGGGCTCGATGGCCGCCACAAGGTGCAGGTCCGCCTGGACCTGGGCGTCCTGCAGATGGAGATGGACGGTCGCCCTGATGGACTGCGCCCCGGTGGCCGAGAGAGCCTTCTTGAGCTCCTGCGCGAGGACCCGGCGCCCGATCCGCTGGCGCCCGAGCGCCTCGAAGCGCTCCGTCAGGAAGCCGGGCTCTACCAGCAGCGCGCGACGGCGCTGATGATGGCCGGGTTCCCGGGCCTTGCCGCGCGCGATTGCCGTCGCAACCTCGACCTCATCGAGGTCGTGCGCGAGCGGGCGGCGCGCCCCGAGGATCGCGCTGCATTCGAGCAGCTCCGCCTGGGCTTGGTCGTGACCCGCACGCGTGCAGAAGCGGCCGCTGCGCTGCAGGTCAAGGATCATCGCGGGGCGCTTGCTGCACTCGACGCGGGCATGGCTGCCGTGCGCGATGCCTACACCATGATCGGCCAGCGCAACCGCTTCGAGGCCAGCCCCGAAGTGGCGATCCTTCGATCGATGCGCGACATGCTCGTGCCGCGGCTGCCCAGCAGCCAGCGCGCCGAACTCGAGGAGCGCCTTCGCGCGGCGATCGTCAGCGAGAACTACGAACTCGCCGCGATCCTGCGCAACGAGCTCCGTCAGATGAAGGAGTGATGGCCCCCGCGGGCCGCGATCACGCGTCTTCGTTCGTGGACGTGCCGCCGAAGACGGCGCGGTCGATGCTCAGCGCTCCAGCGCCGACGAGCAGCACATTCAACGCCAGCGTGCAGAGCGCGAGCGAGACGAATCCAGCCTGGTATTCGCCGGGCTCGAGGCTGTAGAAGAGGCTCTCGGCCATCGCTCGCGCAGGGCCGAGCGCGAACTGCGTGCCGATGGCGGCGAGCATCGCGGCGGCCCAGAGCCGGCTGAGGAACCCAATCAGGAGCAGCGTGCCTGCGACCAGTCGCGCCACCGATTCCCACAGCGCGACCTGCAGCGGTTCCGGCACCACCTTGAGCTCATGCAGGTCGAGCGCCTTGCCGAGCCAGCGCGGCGCCTGCAGGGGATCGAGCGATTCCGGATCGACGGTCGTGCCCGGGACCACGCCCTGCTGCCCGATGTCGTAGCCGAGCTCGACGAGCTGGGCGGTTTCCTTCGGCGTGAAGACGCGCACGCCGAAGGCGTCGCGGTAGCCCGCCGGTGCGAGCGCCAGCGCCAGCAGCAGCCGCGCGAGCAGGGGCATCAGGGAGATGGCGAAGAAGCGTCGCATGGCATCGATGCGGCCGCTGCCGCTGGCTTAGGATGCTACGAACGCCGCGGGCGTGGCGGAATTGGCAGACGCACGGGATTTAGGTTCCCGTGGGGTAACACCCGTGCAGGTTCAAGTCCTGTCGCCCGCATTCATGACTGCATGGACACCTTCATCGTGGATGGCCAAGTCGGCCGCGCAGCAGCCTTCGTACGAGGATCGCGCAGCGCTCGAGGCCGTGCTCACCGAGCTTGCCGCACTGCCGCCTTTGGTCACCAGCGGCGAGGTGCTCGCGCTCAAGCAGCAGCTTGCGGCGGCAGCACGCGGCGAGGCGTTCGTGCTGCAGGCGGGGGACTGTGCCGAGAGTTTCGCGCAGTGCAGGCCCGATGCCATCACGTCACAGCTCAAGATCCTGCTGCAGATGAGCCTGGTGCTCGTGCACGGCTCGGGACGGCGTGTGGTGCGGCTCGCGCGCCTGGCCGGCCAGTACGCCAAGCCGCGCTCGGCCGATGCTGAAGTGCGCGACGGCGTTTCGTTGCCGGCCTACCGCGGCGACAACGTGAATCGCAGCGAGTTCAGCGCCGCAGCGCGCCGGCCCGACCCCGAGCTCCTGCTGCGCGGCTACGAACGCGCGGCGCTCACGCTCAACTTCGTGCGCGCGCTCGTCGACGGCGGCTTCGCCGACATCCACCATCCCGAGCAGTGGGACCTGTCCTTTGCGCACGCGAGTCCGTCGCGCGCTGAGTACGAGCGCATCGTGCACGAGATCCGCGCGAGCCTCGACTTCGCGCGAACGCTCACCGGCGAGGACCACCCCGCGCTCACGCGCGTGGACTTCTTCACGAGCCACGAGGCGCTGGTCCTGCCTTACGAGCAGGCGCTCACGCGGCAGGTCCCGCGGCGCGACGGCTGGTTCAACCTCAGCACGCACTTGCCCTGGATCGGCATGCGCACGGCATCGCCCGATGGTGCGCACGTCGAGTACGCGCGGGGGCTTTCGAACCCGATCGGGATCAAGGTGGGGCCGGCGACCGAGCCCGCGGCGCTCGTGCGCACGCTCGAGGCGATCGATCCGCATCGCGAGCCCGGGCGCGTCACGCTGATCCATCGGTTCGGCGCCGACCGCATCGCAGAGGGGCTCCCGCCCGTGCTGCGCGCGGTGCGGGCAGCGGGATGGCCCGGACTCTGGATCTGCGATCCCATGCACGGCAACACCGAGACGGTGGTCCCCACCGACGGTGCGGGCGCGGGGCGCCCGGTCAAGACGCGAGCCTTCGCCAAGGTGATGCTGGAGCTCGAGCGTGCCTTCGAGGTCCATGCATCGTGCGGCACGCACCTGGGCGGCGTGCACATCGAGGTCACCGGCGACGATGTCACCGAGTGCACCGGCGGCTCGCGCGGCCTGAGCGATGCCGATCTCGCGCGTGCGTACCGCAGCGCGGTGGATCCACGGCTCAACGCCGAGCAGGCGCTTGAACTCTCGATGCTGATGGCCCGGCACGTGCGCGCTGGCCGCTGAGCGTGCGTCGCGATCCTGCCCGGATCTGCCGTGAACTTTTTCGGTGCGGCACGGGATCGGCCGAGCGCGGCGTTAGAGTCTGTCGCGTGATCGACACCCTTCCAGAGGTCGCTCGGATGCAAGCCCGACTGCATGCCGCGTGCACGCCGACCGAACGCCTGCTTCGCTGCTCTGCCTGGAGCCTCGAACTGCTTCGGCTGTCCTTGGCCGCGTTCGCGGAGCGTCACGCGTCGCGTGCACAGGACCAGGATCCATCGTCGACCGCCGAGCGCTGGCTGGCTGCGCAACATGGGGCCGAGGTCGCACCGGGCTTCGCCGAGCGGCATCGCCGCTGGCTTCGCGAGCAGGCAGCCCCACGGCCATGAACCACGGTCAGCGCGACGAGATCGCGGGCCTGGCGCGCGAGGTCATCGAGGCTGCATCGGCGTGTGGCATCCGCTGCTGCGTGGGTGGCTCGGTCGCCAGCTCCATCCACGGCGTGGTCCGGGCCACCGCTGACATCGACTTCGTGATGCTCATCGACGCTGCTGGCGCGCGCTCCTTGGTCGAGTTGCTCTCGGATCGCATGCATGGTGATCCGGATGCCGCCGCGGCGTGCATTGCTTCCGGTCGCGCCTTCAACTTGATCGACCTCTCGACCATGCTGAAGGTCGACGTCTTCCCCGCGCACGACTGGTTCAGCGTGGCGGTCATCGATCGGGCCGTGCTGGTTGCCCACGTTCCCATCGCTTCCGCAGAGGATGTGATTCTGGCGAAGCTGCGTTGGTTCCGCGAGGGCGGCTGCAGCAGCGATCGCCAGTGGCAGGACGTTCTTGGTGTCCTGCGCTCCGTCGGCGCTGGGCTGGATCGGCGGTACTTGGCGTCCACCGCAGACCGTCTGTCGCTGGGGGACCTGCTTGCCAAAGCGATCGACGCCGCCTGATGGACCGACCGCCCATCGCGACGCTCTCTGAGCGCGCTCCCCCAAACCTGATCGCCCGGGCCCGGTATCCTCCGGCGCTCCCATGGGACGAAGCGCCACACACGTCGTCATCACCGGCCTAGGCCCGGTGTGCGGCCTCGGCGTGGGCCTTGAGCCGTTCTGGCAGGCCCTGACCGCAGGCACGAGTGCCATCCGCCGCATCGATCGGTTCGAGACGGGTTCCTTCGGGTGCCCGTTCGCGAGCGTGCTGCCGGACGGCTTCGACGTGCGCACGCTCGTGCCCAAGAGCTACCGCAAGGGCACGAAGGTCATGGCCCGCGACATCGAGATCGCGGTCGCGGGCGCGTACATGGCGGTGCAGAGCGCGGGCCTGGTGACCCGGGGCACCGAGGGCGCGACGTCGGTGACGATCGCCCCGGAGCGCTTCGGCGCGCACATCGGCGCCGGCCTCATCGCGGCCGACATCGATGAACTGACGTCTGCCCTCGTGACCAGCACGAACGCCGATGGCTCGGTCGACCTCGGTGCGTGGGGCACCATCGGCATGAACAACCTCACGCCGCTGTGGCTGCTGAAGTACCTGCCCAACATGCTGGCGTGCCATGTCACGATCATCCACGATTGCCAAGGGCCGTCGAACACGATCACCTGCGGCGAATCCAGCGCGCTGCTGTCGCTGGGCGAGAGCATGCGCGTCATCGGCCGCGGCGATGCGGATGCGTGCCTCTCGGGTGGTGCCGAAAGCCGCGTGAACCAGATGGGCCTGATGCGCAACTGGTCCAGCGGGCGCCTGCGCGCCATGCCCGCGAGCGCGCAGGGCCATGAGCTCGTGCGCCCCTTCGATGCCCAGGCGTGCGGCTCCGTGCTCGGCGAGGGCGGCGGCATCCTCGTGGTCGAATCGGCCGAGTCGGCTGTACGCCGCGGCAAGGCGCCGCTCGCCGAACTGGCGGGCTTCGGTGCGAGCCAGTCCGTGTGCACCGACACGCTCGGCATGGATCTGTCGCAGAACGGCGAGGACATTGCAGCAGCCATCGAGTCGGCGCTCGACGACGCCGGCATGACCGCCGGCGACATCGACGCGATCGTGCCGACCGGCTGCGCCGTGCCCGAAGTCGATGCCGGCGAGCGCGCTGCGCTCGAGCGCGTCTTTGGCTCGCGGCTGTCCACGCTGCCGATCGCGACCGTCGTGCCCAATGCCGGATTCTGCGGCGCCGGCACCGGAGCGCTTGCGGCCTGCGCCGGCGTGCAGATGCTGGCCACCCAGTCGATTCCTGCACGGCTGAACGCAGCGGCCACGCCGGGCCTTGATGCGGCTGCCGCGGCGTCGCGACCTGCTGCGCTGCGCACCGTGCTGGTCCTGACCACCAGCCTGGGCGGCCAGAACGCCGCCATCATCCTGCGGAGGGCATCATGAGCGTGCGGATCGTCGTCACCGGCATGGGCTGGGTCACGCCCCTGGGCCATGATCTCGAGGGCGTCTGGGGCCGCATGATGCGCTCGGAGTGCGGCATGGCGCCGATCACGCGCTTCGATGCGCGCACGTTCCCCACGACCTTCGCCGCCGAAGTGCGCGACTACGACGTGAATGCGTTCGTGAAGCACCCAGAGGCGCACGCGACCGCCGGCCTCAACAGCAAGTATGCGCTCGGTGCTGCGCGTCAGGCCTGGGCCCAGGCAGGGCTCGATGCGCACCCCGCGCCGAGCCTGCGCCGCGTCGGCATGTACCTCGGCGCCGGCGAGGGCGTCCTTGACACCGCCAACTACTTCGCCTCCAACGTCGCGGGCTGGGATGCCGCCACCAATCGCGTCGGTGGCGCATGGTTCGATGCCGCGCAGCGCATGCTTGACCGTGCGCGCGAAGTCGAGCAGGAGCCCAACATGCCGTTGGCGCACCTGGCGCGCGAGTTCGGCATCAGGGGCCCGAGCTACAACTGCCTGACCGCGTGCGCCGCGAGCACGCAGGCGATCGGCGAGGCCTGCAGCATCCTGCGACGCGGCGATGCCGACGCGATGCTTGCGGGCGGCACCCACACGATGATCCATCCGCTGGGCATCACGGGCTTCAACCGACTGACCGCGCTCAGCACCTTCAAGGGCGACCCGACGAAGGCGAGCCGGCCGTTCGACATCGGCCGCGACGGCTTCGTGATGGGCGAGGGCAGCGGCATGGTCGTGCTCGAGACGCTCGAGCACGCGATGGCGCGCGGCGCCACGCCGCTGGCCGAGCTCATCGGCTACGGCTCGAGCGCCGATGCCTTCCGCATCACGGACATCCAGCCTGATGGCCGTGGCGCCGCCGCTGCCATGACGCAGGCGCTCGCGCAGGCGGGCATCGATCCCCACAAGCGCCTGGACGATGGCCGCCCGCCGATCCAGTACATCAGCGCGCACGGCACCGGCACGAAGGAGAACGACTCCATCGAGACGATCGGCGTGAAGCGCGTCTTCGGCGAGCTCGCTCCATCGATCCCCATGAGCTCGATCAAGAGCATGATGGGGCACCTCATCGCCGCTGCCGGTGCGGTCGAGTTCATCACCTGCGTGCAATCGATCCGCCATGGCATGCTGCCGCCGACGATCAACTACGCCAATCCCGATCCCGAGCTCGATCTCGACTACGTGCCCAACACCGCACGCGCGGCCAAGGTCGACACGTGCCTGAGCAATTCGTTCGGCTTCGGCGGGCAGAACGACACGGTCATCGTGACGCGGTGGCGGGGCGCGTGAGCCGGTCCAAGCGCCGCCGCGGCCTGCTGCTGATGGCTGCGGGCGTGGTGGTGCTGGCGGGCGGCCTTGGCGCCATCGCCCTGATGCAGGTCAAGCCAGGGGCATGGTCGCGCAGCCGGGCGATCGCGAGCTCGCCCGACGCCGACGCGCGAGCCGCACGCTTCGAGAAGGCGCTCGCCGCGGCGATCCATCAGGTCCGGGGCCCCGAACCATGGGCGATCGCGATCGACCCCGACGACCTGAACGGCTGGCTCGCCCAGCGATGGCGCCCGTGGGCCGAGTTCGCGCGCGACGTGATCCCCGACGACCTTCGCAACCAACCGCTCGAGCACGCAGCGCTGGCCATCGATCGCGAGGGCTCGTTGCTGGTCATGCTCTCTCGGCAGGGGCGGATCGACTGGTGCAGGCTCGAGGTCGTCGGCGAACCCGGGGCGATCGGGCTCGAGGTCACGAGCGTGGGGGCCGGTGCGCTGCGACTGCCGGCGATCGTCGCGGGCGGGCTCGCGGGCAACCTTGCGCACCTGGGCGATGGACTGCCCACCATGAACCTGTCCGATGGCCGATCGGTCCGCCTGCTCGACCTGGCCTTCCAGGACGGCGCGATCGTGGTGCAGTGCCGCACCGATCCCGCTGCACCGTGACCGAGCCGGGCGACCGACCGCGCCGCTAGACTTCCGGCCCCATGCCGCAGATCACGATCAACGGGAAGCCGATGGAGTTCCAGAAGGGCCAGACCATCCTGCAGGTCGCCCTGGCGAACGAGGAAGAAATCCCGCACTACTGCTACCACGACGCGCTGTCGATCCCGGCCAACTGCCGCATCTGCCTCGCCGAGATCTGGCAGCCCAACCCCAAGACCGGCAAGCTCGAATCGACTGGCCGCCTGAGCCCCACCTGCCACACGCACGCGGCCGAGGGCATGGTCGTCTACACCGACAGCGACAAGGCCAAGGCCAACCAGAAGGCCGTGATGGAGTACCTGCTCATCAACCACCCGGTTGACTGCGCGATCTGCGACCAGGCGGGCGAGTGCGGGCTGCAGGACTACTCGCACGAGTACGGCCGCGGCGAGAGCCGCTTCGTCGAGGAGAAGATCAAGAACCCCAAGAAGCAGGTCGGCCCGAACATCCTGCTCTACAGCGACCGGTGCATCATGTGCACGCGCTGCGTGCGCTTCACGCGCGAGGTCACCCAGACCAACGAGCTCATGGTCGAGGGCCGCGGCGGCACCGAGATGATCGATGTCTTCCCGGGGATGGCGCTCGACAACGAGCTCGCCAGCAACGTCATCGACCTCTGCCCGGTGGGCGCGCTGCTCGACAAGGACTTCCTCTTCCAGCAGCGCGTGTGGTTCCTCACGAAGACGCCGTCGATCGACGGCATCACCTCGAGCGGCGACAACATCAGCGTCGAGCACAACGACGGCCGCGTGTACCGCATCAAGCCGCGCCGCAATGCCGCCGTGAACCAGTGGTGGATCACCGACGAGGTGCGCTACGGCTGGAAGTTCGTGCACCGCGAGGACCGGCTCTCGCTTCCGATGCTGAAGGGCCAGCCTGCCGGTGATGCCGCGCACGCCGCCCGGGCGTGGACGACGGCGATCGAAGCCGCCGGCACGGCGCTCGCGCAGGGCGCCGCTGCGGGCCGCCTCGCGCTGCTCGTGAGTCCGATGCTTTCCTGCGAGGACGCCTACCTCTTCGCGCATGCCGTGCTTGCGCACGATGCCAACGCGGTGCTCGGCGTCGGTCCGGTCCCGGTCGATGGCCAGGACAAGACCTTCCCCAACGGCTTCGTGGTGCGCGCCGAGAAGGCTCCCAACGCGCGCGGCGTGCGCATGGCGCTCGAGGCCGTGGCTGCGTCGTTCGCCGGCCGCTCGGCGGCCTCGGTGCACGATGCGTCCGCCTGGTGCGCCGCGGTGCAGTCGGCGGGTGCGAAGGCCTGCGTCGTCACGGGCAACTACCCAAGCGCGTGGCAGTCGGACGAGCTCGTGCGCGCCGTGAGCGGCCGTGCGCTGGTCCTGGTCGACACGCTGCCGGACCGGCTCACCAACGCCGCCGACGTCGTGCTGCCGTCGTGCACGTGGGTCGAGAAGCCCGGCTCGTTCGTCAACGCCAACGGCGTGCTCCAGGGCTTCAAGGCCGCGATCGCGCCGATGGACTTCGCGCGCAGCGAGGCCCAGATCGCGATCGAACTCGACGCCCACCGCCGCCACGCGCGCGGTGCAGCGTTCTCGGTGGCCACGGTGCGCGCGGAGATGGCCCGCACCAAGGGCCTCGAGGCATTCGCCGCCGACATCGATCCGGTGGCCAAGGTCGCGACCGTCCAGGCCGACATGGAGCTGGTGTCGCTCTGACGCCACCGGCTTCCCGATGGAACCCATGAGCCCATCGCGTGGTCGCGGTGTCGCCGCGCGGCTGTCCGATGTCCGCGAGGTCTGGTCGCTCGCGTGGCCGACGGTCCTGACGATGACCTCGTACACCATGATGCAGTTCGTCGACAGCCTCATGGTGGCGCAGGTCGGCATGGTGGAACTGGCGGCACAGGGCAACGGCGGCGTGTGGAGCTGGGCTCCGATGTCGTTCCTCGTGGGCGTGATCACGCTGGTGAACACGTACGTGAGCCAGTCGCTTGGGGCCAAGCGCCTGCACGATGCCGCGAGCTATGCGTGGAGCGGGATCTGGATCGCGGTCGCCAGCTGGCTCGTCCTGCTGCTGCCGCTGGCGTTCTTCGGGTTGCCGGCGCTCTTCGCGGCGATGGGACACGAGCCTCGCGTGCAGGAACTCGAGACGCAGTACGGCGGGATCCTCGTCGGCGCTGGCATCGTCACGCTCGCCGGCAAGGCGATGTCGAACTTCTTCTTCGGCATCCACCGGCCGAAGGTCGTGACGGTTGCCGCGATCCTGGGCAACGTCGTGAACGTGGTCGGGAACTTCATCCTCATCTACGGCGAACGCGGGCTCCCGAGCCTTGGCCTGCCGGGGATTCCCGGCACGCAGGCGTATGGCGTCGCCGGCGCCGCGATCGCGACCGTGATCGGCACCTTCGTCGAGTTCCTCGTGCCGTTCGTCGTCTTCCTCGGTCCGAAGCTGCACGCCGAGCTCGGCACGCGGACCGCATGGAAGCCGCAGTGGGGCATGCTCGACGGGCTCATCCGCACCGGCGTCCCCAACGGAATCCAGTTCAGCAACGAGATGATCTGCTGGGCGCTCTTCATGAGTTCGCTCGTGGGGCGCTTCGGCACCGATCACCTGGCGGCCGGGTGGAGCGTGCTGCGGTTCATGCACATGTCGTTCATGCCCGCGGTCGGCTTCAGCGTGGCGACGGCGAGCCTGGTGGGCAAGTCGATCGGCGCGGGCCGGCCTGATGATGCCGTGCGCCAGACGCACGCTGCGCTCACGGTCTCGCTCGCGTACATGACCCTGTGGGGCATCGTCATGTTCGTGTGGCGCCACGACATGGTCGGGATCTTCGCCGACTCAGGCGATGTGCCCGCGGAACAGGTCGCGCGGATCGTCGCGATCGGCGGCACGCTGATGATCTGTGCGGCGGTCTTCCAGACCTTCGATGCCCTGGGCATCATCTACACCGGTGCCTTGCGCGGCGCCGGCGACACGCTCGTGCCCGGCATCGCCACCGTCACGCTGAGCTGGGGGCTCATCGTGGGCGGGGGGCTGGCGCTCGTGGCGTGGCTCCCCGAGTGGGAGAGCACCGGGCCCTGGCTCGCGGCCACGGCGTACATCGTGATCTACGGGCTCTTCATGGCCTGGCGCTTCGAGAGCGGCCGCTGGCGATCGATCCGGCTGCTCGGCGGCGCCCCCGAGCCTGCGCCCGGGCTCGAACCGGGCGGTTCCGGCAGCGTCGGCAGCGGTTCTTGAGCGTTGCCCGGGTCCCGCTATCATCCCCGGGCTCGGCTCCGGACGCCCGGAGCCGCACGAACCATCCCGAGGAGCGCCGACCCATGCCCACCGCCACCGTGGCCGCCACCACCCATCCCGTGATCGCCGAACAGGCCGAGCAGTTCCTCAAGACCGGCCATCGCATGAAGGCCATCGATCTGCTCCGTCCGATCGCCACCACCGGCGAGGATGCGATGCTCGCCGTTCGCCTGGCGTCCCTGCTCGAGTCGGTCGGTGAGGATGAAGAGGCCATCTCGCTGCTCGAGCGCGTCTGCCGCATGCCGACGCCGCCGATGAACGCGCTCGTGAACCTGGCGATCATGTACGAGGACGCTGGCGACTACCTGCGCGCCGAGCGCTGCCTGCGCAAGGTGCTCGAGACCGAGCCCGCGCACGAGCGCGCGCGCCTCTTCCTGAAGGACGTGCTCGCCAGCCGCGATTGCCTGTACGACGAGGACCAGGCGCGTGACGATGCCAAGCGCAACCAGATGCTCGACCAGCCGGTCACCGACTTCGAACTCTCGGTGCGTGCGCGCAACTGCCTGAAGAAGATGCAGATCCGTACGCTGGGCGACCTGCTCAAGATCACCGAGAGCGAGCTGCTCGCCTACAAGAACTTCGGCGAGACCAGCCTGATCGAGATCAAGCAGATGCTCGCGGCCAAGGGTCTGCGCCTGGGCCAGGGCCTTGAGGGCGCCGGCTATGCGCGCGTGCGCAACGAGATCTACGAGAAGCTCAAGGAGCAGGTCGGCGCCGAGGTGCTCGAGAAGTCCGTCGCGTCGCTCGAGTTCAGCGTGCGCTGCCGCAAGGCGCTCCAGATGCTCGGCGTGCAGACGCTGGGCGACCTGGCCAGCCGCACCGAAGCCGAGCTCATGGGCGTGAAGAACTTCGGCCAGACCAGCCTCGACGAGATCCGCGAGCGCCTGACCGACCACGGTCTGGGCCTGCGCACGCTCGAAGCCTGATCGCCCGGCGCGGCCTCGATTCTCAAGCGGTTTCCCGCTGCCTGTCGATCCCTGCCCAAGCGGCACGGTGCTGTCGCGCGGAGGTGTGGCCTTGAGGAGTGGCATGGCAGATTGTTGGAGGCTGGTTGCGCGCGTGGGGTCGATCGTGCTGGCCGCAGGCGCGTCGGTCGTGTTGGTCGTGGCGGCCTCGTGCTCGTCGCCGCCGGCGCCGGAGCCATCGCCCACCAAGCCCGCGCCGCCTGCGAGCGTGGACCGCCAGCCACCGACCGCTCCAGTCGAGGTTGCCGAAGTGCCATCGCCTGAACCGGTCGCGCCAGCGCCCGCTCCGGCGTTCGCCCCGCGGTTCGATCCGCCGCGACCCGCTCCGCCGAAGGTCGAGCCGACGGTGCGCGTGCGTGTGGGCACGCGCCTGCGCAAGCCCCAGTCGTTCACGTGCCCGTCGGGCGAGTTCACGGTCCTTTTCGGCGCCGAGCGTTGGACGGCCGCTGCGCCGCTGCGCGTGACTGCCACCGCCACGGGCTGGCAAGTCTCCGCCAAGGGCAGCGCCCGTTCCTTCGCGGTCGGGCCGCTGGAACTGCGGCCGATCGGCAAGGCTTCGATCGAGTGGGACGGCGCAGGCTGGCCGGGCGTCGTGACCCTGGTCGCGCTGCCCGAAGGACTCGATGTGGTGATGGAGGTCGGTGTCGAGGAGTACTTGCCTGGAGTCCTGGCGAAGGAGCTCTATCCACAGTGGGACGAGGACGCGTTCCGTGCGCAGGCGGTCGCTGCGCGCAGCTGGGTGCTCGTCGAGGAATCGCGTTGGGAAGGTCGTCGCCACTACGACGTCACAAGCGGCGAGTCGAGCCAGGCGTGGGCGGGCCACACACGAAACACTCGCGCGCGCGAGGCGGTCGCCGCCACGCGCGGCATGGTGCTGGTCTTCGAAGGCGGCGTGGTGCCGGCCTTCTATTCCAGCTCCTGCGGCGGCCGCGGCGCGAATGCGCTCGGCAGCGTGACCTTGAATCCGAACCATGACATCGCGCCGGTGCGTTCGGGCGACCAGCCTGCGCGCACGGGCTGCTGCGAGTCGTCGTCGTTCAAGGCCTCCGCGCACTATCGCTGGACCGCCACGCTGCCTGCGGCCACGGTGCAGCAGGCGATCCGCGGCTTCGGCCAGCGCAACGGGTTCCCGACCTGGGCCGGCATCGACGTGCCGATCGCGATCGAGGCCTCGCAGACCGCTTCGAACGGACGGCCGGTCGAATACCGGCTTCGCTTCAAGGAGCGCAATCCCGTGATGATCCCGGCCTCGCGGCTGCGTGAGGCGATCAACGGCGGCATTCCCGGCGAAGGTGGATCGCGCACGCTCAAGAGCGACGACTTCACGGTGGCATCGACGCCCAAGGGCTTCGTCTTCACCGGCCGTGGCTTCGGTCACGGCGTCGGCATGTGCCAGCACGGCGCGCAGGCGACCGCGAAGGCCGGCAAGAGCTGGCAGCAGATCCTCGAGCGCTACTATCCGAAGGCCCAGTGCGTGCGCGCGTGGTAGCGCGGCGGTGGGCACGGCAGCCCGCACCTTGCCAGACGGGATCGACACCGCATGTTCACCGGCATCGTCCAGCACGTGGGCCGCATCACGGCCGCCGCCCCGACCCCTTCGGGCGTGCGGTTGACCCTTGATCCCTGCGGATGGACCCATCAGCCCGCGCGCGGCGATTCGATCTCGGTCTCGGGCACGTGCCTGACCGTCGTCGAGGCTCGGCCCGGCGCGTGGAGCTTCGATGTGATCCCGCAGACGCTCGCGCGGACGGCGCTGGGAACGCTTGCCTCGCTTCCGCGGGCGGTCAACCTCGAGCACGCCGTGCTCGCGTCGACGCCGATGGGTGGCCACATCGTGCAGGGGCACGTCGATGGCCTGGGGCGTGTGGCCTCGATCCAGACCAGCGGCCAGTGGCGCGTGCGCATCGAGCCGCCCGAGGAGGCCGCGCGGTTCATCGTCGCGCAAGGCTCGATCGCGGTCGACGGCGTGTCGCTCACGGTCGCCGATGCCGCCGCGGACGGCGCGTGGTTCGAGGTCGCACTGATTCCTGAGACGCTCGCGCGCACCACGCTCGCCGCACTGGCGGTGGGCGATGCCGTCAACATCGAGGCGGATCACCTGTCCAAGCTCATCGCGCGTGAAGTGGC